>Ga0114976_10000052_pt1 | contig 56553 bp, 39 predicted proteins | sample S_130805_EF_Meta_FD_87319 | JGI IMG/M metagenome (GOLD analysis project Ga0114976, IMG submission 87319) | Freshwater microbial communities from Lake Simoncouche, Canada to study carbon cycling - S_130805_EF_MetaG | ecosystem: Environmental > Aquatic > Freshwater > Lake | place: Lake... | reverse complement strand
TTCCTCCAGCACCCGTTCCGAGAAGGAGTTTCGTCCCGTTGCTAAAGAATTCTGGCGCCCCGCATTCATCCGTCTCAACATGGGAGGTGTCGTGGGCAATGACGCTGTGGTACGATTGACAGAGAGAAGCCAGCGAAAGTGAGTTGGCTGCCGTTCCGTTGAAAACGAAAAACACTTCGCAATTGGTTTCAAAGTAGGTCCGGAAAAGATCACTAGCTTTTTCTGTGTGGCGATCCATGCCATACGATGCCTCAAATCCTTCATTAGCTTTCCCCATGGCCGTCCAAGCTTCCGGACAAATTCCGGCAGTGTTGTCGCTCGCAAACTGGTACTTGGCCTGCACCTCCCCTAAAGAGATGGAGGCAGAATGGGCGGGACGGCGGGATGCGTGCTTCATACTTTTAAGGAATACGCCTGAGTTTTTTCTAAAGTGCCGGACGATAGCATTCACCCAACAGATCTCGGATCTGGTAAGATCGCCCATCCTGAGCCGATCGCCAGATCGCTTCCCCCGTGGCAATGGCCAAAGCTCCCGCATAACTGTCGGAGGAGAGCTTCAGTCGGAGACTTTTATCGTTCGGGCCGAGAAATAGGTCCCTGCGAATCACTGGATCCGCACCACCATGCCCCCCCGGGGCCACCGGCACGTCGTACTCTTCGCGACCACCAAACAACGGCCAAACGACGATCTGATCCTTGCTGGGTTCCCCCGAGCCGGCTCCCGTAGGATCGGTATAGTAACGATGACTGACCTCAAGGCGTCCTCGAGTTCCATTGATCGCCAAGGTGTATCCTTCCCAGGGTGCGGAGAAGTTGATTGAATAAGCCAGCGAGGCTCCGTTCCGATAGCGTATGACAGAAGAATACGTGTCCTCAATATCGATGGCTTCGTCGTAAATATAATTATCCAGCGGATACTGTTCGGCATACGGTAGCTCTAACTTATCCCAGCCGGGGCGAACGCGTTCCGAGGGTTTATCCCCTCGCGGGGCATAGTGAGTTTGAAAATAGGGACACGCTTGCCGAACTTCCGTAAGGGTAAGCTTTCGACCGTCTGGAGATTGGGGACGGTGTACTCCGTGGGGCCCATAATAATTTCGCGCGCCGAAGGCGAAGACCGTTTCCGGAGGAGAATCGATCAGCCAATTGATTAAATCAAGGTGGTGGACGGATTTATGGATGCTCAATCCGCCTGATTTCGACCGTTCACGATTCCATCGATAGAAGTAACTTGCCCCATGAAAAGTATCGAGGTTGTAAGCATATTCTATGTTGGTGGGCCGCCCTATCTTGTTTTCCAGCAGAAGCTCTTTGATGCGACAATTAATGTCGGTGTAGCGACAATTGTGGGCAACCACCAGAGAACCTCGGCTTTTCTTTTCCGCAGCGAGCACTTGACGGATTTGCTCAGAGTTAATCACAGCGGGCTTTTCTGCGATAACCCGCAAATCATTTCGCAGACCGGCTAAAATATATTCGGCGTGAGTAAAATCGGGGCCGGCAACCAAAAGAACATCTGGATGTGTTTCGCGAATCATGGCCTCGACCCCTTGGACTGGCGTGAAACTGGGAATCGATAGCCCCAGTTTCTTCTGAAATTGCTTAATCCGCTCCAGATCCAGATCGAGAATACCCACCACCTCGGCTTGTTCGCGAAAATCGCCCGCATCCTTCGCCTCGGCTCTGCCCAGAAGGGGAAGTAAGAAATGATAAATACCCCGCACACTCAAACCGCAAATTGCGTAGCGGGTTTTTCTACCAGGAGTCGTTTCCGGCGAGTGCCGGGCAATGGGGTGTACAAGACTCATGTTAGAAGAATCTCACTTGGGTGAAGGCATGACCAGTTTTTATCTGTTAGATGACACACTGCCCATAAGCCAAGGTCAGACTGGAATCGGTTTCTCTTCATCGGGATGACACTTGCTGGGCTTCCACATAGTCCCCAGGCACCTTTTTAGGCACATCCATATCCCTCTCCACGGAAACTAGGTTGCGTAGGTAGATTTCCGGACGTGCTACCGCGGCATACCGAGTGAGGTGCAACGTTTTTTCAGGGATTTCAACGATCAGTTTCTCAAGTTCGATTGGGTAATGTACAATCCCATCTCCATCTGAAAACCATTGGCTATTAGCCGGCCAGTGATACCCCTCCCCTGGGTATTGCCCCGGTAGCGGAAAGCCGAGATAACGCCACCCATCGAAATTGATCCGGCTCAACCCAAAAGGATCATCCGTATTGAAATCGGCTATCTTTCCTGGTTTGTAGTTTTTCAGGAGATCTGGGGTCAGCCAATCTCCCATCCATTCCGAGGCCCCCTTGGCTGCCGCCCCAATTGAGACCCACCGCTGCCCTGAAGCATCCCGCAGTGAAAAGATCACCCTAGACCAGCTGGAATTGCCATTCACCCACAACCCTATTTCGGCAGGCTTCCCAGGTAATTCCATTCGTTTTTTAAATGCGAGCTCCGCATACATCGGCATGACGCTTTTTCCTTCTTTGACCGGTTTGGGCGAGACGCGCAGAGCTGGCCCTTCCCCGTCGATTTTTGAAACAATGGAGAATTCAAAGTCACCTTTCCGCCTAGGCGTCAACGGATTGTACATTTCCAGCTCCGGACTGCGTTCGGGGACGACTTTCCATTTTTCAAGGGAAAGAAGTGAATCAATTTTGCTGATTCGCCCTACTGGCTGATCCTCATACTTCGAGAGCCCCAGGACCACCGAGGCGACACGACCTCCCTTTGGTAAAATTAAGTAGGCTGGTTCTGGTGAGGCATCCAGACGGATCGTCCCCTGCAAAACCGGGACCTCTTTCTCAAGACCATTCGCCTCCACGATCCGCGCTTTGCTTGCCCCATCAAGAAGCAGAGAAAAATCCCGTCTTCCGCGTACGACCCAAAAGGGGAAAACGGTAGTGCCGTCCTTTTTGGAAAACGACATGAGGTAGGCACTGTCGCTACCCGTTTCCAAAAAGTCCTCGTAATGGGCGCCGTCCAGCACCCTCGTTAAGGTGGCTAAACTGATCGCCACAGGCTTGGGTGCTTTTTCCGGGGCACGTTCGAAGAGACCGATCCCACCCCAGTTGCTGTGGTAGTAACTGTCCCCCGCGTCGAGCAGAGTCCCAGCTCGAATCTGGGGAATTCGCCAGGCCATCGAGTGGAGAATGTGCCGAATGAGATACTTGGCCTGAGTCTCCAAACTGAGGTTGCCAGGATTCGTCGATGGATAAATGGTCTCGTGACACTGGGTGACACTTTTTTCACGATATCCGTAGGCATCTAACAGCTGGCGGTCCATCCAAAGACTGGAGTTGTTTCCGATCGGATCGGGAGGTTGGGTCTCGGGAAGGCGACTAAAGGCAGGATTCTCGTTCCCTCCCGAATCAAAAAGATCGGCCGGAAATCCATGCCGATATAATTCTTCCCGCACCACCATTGGACCATTCCCCAGACTGATTTTCATTTCCGGATGTTTTTCCCGGAATCTTTTCCCAGTACTCAAGGCAACTTCCTGCAACAAGGTGAACCGTTTTTGCTCTTCTGGGTTCAGGACGTACGGCGGACGATCGTGAAAAAAATCCGGAGTCCGGGTTGCGTGCTGGGCACTGATGGCATCCTCATGGAAAATCATAAGGTGAGGAAGTAGATCCGGGGATTCCTGCAGCCGCTGCGCATAAGCAGCCAGGGAGTTGGTCCATCGTTTTGTGGTAACGGAAAATTCCCGCCCGATCCGAACACCAGCCCGCTTCCGGATTTCCGCCGAGGCAAAATCCATCCCATAGGTCAGCCCCAGTTTCCGGTAGAGATCCCCAATGACCTCAGGATCGCACGGGGTAAAGTGGCCCGAGTTCATATCTCCGGTTCCCACCGAACCTTCGGATACAAAATGTCTTTGATTTGGGGGCAGAATTCCAAAGGAAGTGCTCCGGGTCAGTAGGAGATCCCCCTTCCCGCCCGATAGGATAGCCGAGAGCTTAACATACCCGAGCGGAACCCCGCTGAGCCTGATCGATTCTCGAACGCTTTGTCCGGGCCCGATCTCCCCCCGGAGCGAAGACTCTGGCGAGACTCCGGTTTTCAAAGTCAGGAAATACTTCTGAGGTTCACGGGTGATGTTTTTCAAGATGACGCTGAATTCAGGTTCAGCAGGTTGTTCAAATAAGTTTCCACCCGCAGAAGAACGAAGCTCCATCTGGATCGGGCTTCGTTCCAAGGTAAGACCGGCAATATGGACACTACTGGTTCGTCCCAAGGGCACCCACTGGAATCGGTTTGGATCGGGACTCCGCCTCGCCAGACGAATCTCTTTTGTCATTTCAATGTCGAGAATTCCATCAACGATGTCCTGAGCCAACGCCTCCGTGAACGGAATGCGAATGACGCAGAGCCGCTTGTCGGTCTCGATCGTTTTTTTTGTTCTCGGGATCGTTGCAGAGAAGTCCTTTCGAAAGACTTGGCTTTTACTCGACGCCCCCTTCATCCGACGACCCACCCGGAGAGTCAGTTCGTTTGTCGTGGAGTCATCCTCGTCGGCTTCAGCCAACACATAGGCGGCGCAATAGTCCGCACGTGGAACTTGCACAATTGGCGTATACGGATCGCCGATGTAGTAAGCCCCAGCATCATAGGCCTGCCCGTAACTACTGGGATCACGCTTCCAGTCCAGCCAATGTGCCTTGGCTAGGGAAACCTGGCTCTGACCACGATCCCACAATTCGAACGGGACCCCCTCGACCACCACTTTTTCGGGGACAGCCTTCGTAACTTGGTTTCTTTCGATTAGGTGAATCAGCTCAGCTGGTAAAAAGTTCTTCCCCTCGTCGAACGGGGCCTGCACTTCCAGAATGCTTTCCATATCCGCCCCCGGATGCAGGAAAAACCGGATGGGGCCGGGCTTTTCCCAGGCCCGCGTGTGGATTAATTGTCCTTCCAGCCAGACGGCGAGATGTCCCGCTTCGCGGCGAACCCTGCCGTGGAGTACTTTCCTCCGCCAGGTTTGCGCAGGGATTTTGTTTTCCTCCAGAGTGGCGAGGGTTTTGAGATCCTTGGGGGCGGGCCAAAAGGTCAGCTCAGTCTGGCCTGCCGGCTCCCATTTTTGATTTTCTAGGGACCGGAACTCGGATCTCACCACCAACGCCGTTCCCTCCTTGTCCGGAACGATTTTAATTCGGAACGCCGGCACTCCAAGATCAGCCGCCTGAAAATCCAGCCGCACGGGTCCAGCTTGGACTCCCATTTTCAATGTAAAGCGCGCGGTGGTCGTGACCTCATCCCCAAGCTCGACCTCGCTGGAAACCGGCGAGGTCTCAGCCCAGACTTGGGCGAAAGACAAAAAAACAAACGCCGGCAGAAAACTAACCAGTTTTCTAGCTTGGCCTAAGCTCTGCGAGGGCAGAAAAGGATGAAGAGTCCTCATGGCGCAGACAACTTTCCAGCTTTCATCAGCCCAAATTGAGCCGCGTCATAAAAATATCCGTCGTTCTTGCCGTCCCCATAAACTGGAGAAGGTTTTTTCCAATCGTTTCCTACCGAAGGTACCAGCAGGGCATGGCCATCGAGGAAAAACATGTTTAAACCCCGTGCCTCCTTCGATCCATGGTATTGGGGAGGACGTGTCACTCCCTCACTCCCAACTTCCCCCGAACTGTTTCCCCAAATAGTTTGATTTAGGTTTTTACCGCTATCAAAACTATCCCAATACCACATCTCTGAAACTAGAACGATCCTAGATGAAGGAACTGGGATGCTCAGTGCCTTCGGATAGTTTTTCGCCAAACCCGCATTGATTCCATAGCAGAATCGACCAGCCGTTGTGAATTTAGCCGGCTTTGTAGGGCAATAAAGGGGGCCAGGAAGGTACTCTGGGATCAACCACTGTTGGGTCACTATATCTCCGGGAGGGAACCCTTGATTTTCAGCGATACATGACAATGTGGCCAGCCCGTAGGTTCTCACGTTCCCGAGACAAGTCGCCGATTTGCCCTTATCCATCATCTGCTTGACCCCTGGAGCCACTAAGCCAACCAAAATTCCAATGATGACGATAGTCACCAAAATCTCCACCAAGGTAAAGGCCGTCGCTGACCTTTTCGGAAGGGAGACTTTTATTTTGCTTTGGCGAAAGAAATTCATCGGGCAGGGCTTTCGGGAGTTTTTGCCACCTCAGAAGGAATCAGCAGTTCTTGAGGAGTTCTGGATAGGAACGGGGGCACAGTCATAAAAAGTTTTTTCCCGGAAGCGTTCTCTAATCGAAACACCCGCACCTGTGAGGACGGACGGATAGGAATGTCAAAAAATTCCGGAGCCGCAAGTTTTTTGAATTCATAAATGATCTGGTCGGTCTCGTTCCGAATGACACCCGCGGCGGTTTCGGAATAACCGGATACTCGGTCGCTTCCCGCAGGCACCACAAAACAGCCGGAATAGCGGCCGCGCAGGTTCGCGGCATCCTCCACCCCCGAAGGCACGGCGATCCGCTCACCCTCAGGCCAGCCGATCTCAGTCTCATTGAATCCGTCGTCCACCATCAATCGATAAAGTCCATCCTCCTTGGCCGTGAGGAAGATTTCATGCCAGTTCTGGTCGGCAGGAGCCTCCGCTTGGGCAAGGATCGCCTCGGGGTTGCCCTCCCCATCCGCCACAGGATCCCGCGCGGGCCTCAAGGTCACCTGAATGGCCCGTTTTTCCCCGTGGCCCCTCCATCCACCGGAAATTTTGAGGTTTAATTTCGCGCCCGGATTTTTCGCCCACCACCAAAGAGTCTGGGACTTGGAAAAACGGAAGTTGGCGCCACCCGTGCCTGGTTCATCAGGGAAAGCCAAAGGGACAAGGTTTTCGGAAAACCGAGACGGCAGGAACGGCAGAAGCTTATTGGCTTGGACTCCGACCTTTACCAATGCCTCCAACTCTTCCGTGGTAGGAACCGGCGTCAATTTCATATCGACGGGGATGACCCCATTCCAGAGTGCTCGTTGCTCCTTCTTGTATCGGTCAGCCAATTCGGGGCGGCGGGTCACCACATGATAGTCAAACATGGGCATCTCCCGGCAGGCAAAGGTGTGCCTCTCCAACTCCTGAAAAGCCAGGGCCCGAACTTTTCCCTCGGTGGACTGGTACTGGTGCATCAACTCGACGAATCGCGTGTAAGCAGCCAATTGCAAAATCCTCTCCCGAATCACCGTCCGGGATTCAGCCGCCAGAGCCTGCTCCAAACAACGATACATTCTCGCCACAAGATCCTCCGACAAGAGGGGTTTGCTGGATCCATCCAGCAGATTGTAGAACCGGCGCATCGGCTCTTGGGCAGCTCCGAAGCAATTGATCGTGAATTCATTCAGTAAAGCTGAGGCAGTCGGCGCTAACGCAGGATTCCAGAGGGATCTGGCAGCCAAGTAATAACCCAATCCGTTGGGAGCCCAACCGGATCCGGCTTCACCGACCCAGTAACGCGCACCCGCCTCGTGATATTTCAAGATCGAGTCACGCACACTGGAGAGATTCGAGGCGGGGGACCGCCCAGGCAGGTTGAGTTCTATCTTGGAGTTATCGAGGTATTCATAGATCCCTACGTCGGCTCCTTTTTCTTTCCACGCCCTAACCAATTCAAGAGGGGTATGTCCTCCTCTGATAAAAGTGGTGGCGACCAGAACAATGGCTCCAGGTTGGAGCTGCAACGACGGAGCCTGTGATTGCATATGGTAGGCCAAAAAAGCAAGTTTCGTGGAAAGCTTTCTTCGATTGAATTCCGCCAATATATAATTGGCAAGATAGACCAGTTGATCCGACGGGGTTCCTATGGCAGACGTCGTTGGCCAACCTCCTCCATCGGTGGGGCTAAGCCCCAACGTATCTGGTGGTGGATCTTTGTGAACCTGTTCAAGCGCGCTCCTTCGCACCGACTGACACAGTTCGGCTTTGTCCACTATCGGCTTAAGACCGCTTCCCTTCGGATTCTCAGGAGTGAACCATTCGGGATGGTTTTTCAACGCTTCCCCACTGGGTCGCAGGAGTCCGACGGTTTCAAGGACGAAGCCACCTGGAACACGGTTTTTTTTCTCCCAATCTGAAAAGGCTTTCCGAGCCACCTTGCGGTTGGTTTGAAAAAAAGACCGGGTGAGGAAAGCTGGCGTTTCCCAGCGATCCAGATCAACGACAAGTTGGGGAGTTTCCGGAATGAATTCCCAAACAGGTGTTGGAAAATATTGACGATAGCCCAAGGAATGGAGCAGGTCGAAAACTCCATCCCGCACCGCTACAGGGGTCTCTCCAACAATCCAAAGGGAGCCACGCTCACTGAGCAATCGATATCCTTCCCTCCCTTCCGGCCCCAACGGGCTTGGCCGGCTGTTGAGGATCTCAGGAAAATCGGCGCGCGTGCCGAGGAAGATTGCAGGCCCAAGAGACGAGCCTGAGACCACCTCAAACGAGGCGGCGCATATTTTCCCAAGAATCAAAGCAAGATATTGACCCGCCTCAGTTAGGATAGGGTCTGAATCCTTCGGAAGGGAGATGGCGAGAAATGTTTTGCCATCTGCAGCCAACCGCACCGGCGCAGCTTCACTTGGCCGCAAAGTCCAGCCAAAACAAAGAACACTTACCGCGATACAACGCGCCAGAAATCCAAGCGAAAGATCAAAGATGCGAGAGAATTTATGGCGGAGACTTGGCATCCCTCTTTCCCTTGCTTACAAATTCCTTCAATCCTTTTTGATAAAGTTCGCGGATCTCCGCATCCGTCAGGACCGAGCCCCCGAAAAACCCCAGATCATCCACATGGGTCTTGGTCGGCAAGTTGCCCATAGCCTTCAGGCTGGGCTTGGTCACCGGATCTTCCTCCATAGACCCAATCTTGGTGGCGGATGTTGATTTGGTTCCTTCCAGAACCCCATTTTTGTAAAACGTCACGACCCCGCGGTCAAAAGACATTCCGAGATGGATCCATTCGCCATTTTCAATTGCAACAGCCTGACTCACCGCCGATCCGTCCTTGGTGGCGAAGCGCAACCCCAAACGCGGATGACGGACAAAAGTAAACAAGCCGGAATCTCCCCCGCTCTTCACCGAATCACGACGAAATAGAGTCGCCGATTCCCCTCCGCCTTCAGGGGGCATAAGGATCCAGCAGACGATGCTGAACCGCTCCAAAGATCCTCGCAATGAGGCATACGGCTTGGCCAAGAGAGATTGATGGATAGATCCAGCCGTATCCCCCTCAGTGGGCACGAGGATTTCCAAACTCCCATTGCCGAATTTTTTAACGTCCGCGTCGATCCTCACATCCTGGGGAACCCGATATAGAAGATCATACCCATGCCCGCTCGAGTCCTTAGCCCAACCCGAAGCTTCCGTCTCATCAAAATAAAGGAAGATATCCATGGCGGATTGCTGCCACGCCTGCGCGGAGTCTAGGCAACCCCAAAGACCAAAAAGGATCGCCAGTCCAGATCTTAGCCAAAATTGTTTTTTCTGCATGGTGACTTTCCCGTCTGCTAAAAAGGAATCACGTCCTGCCCACAGGCACGAGTTTCTGCAGCCACCTGTTCCCCACCCGTCGGGTTGGAACGGCCACAAGAGGTGCGTAAAACCAGCTCCGATTGAAAAATTTTCGAAGCCCGAAAGGACGTTTTTTTCTGAATGAGGTCTTTCAAGAGGTTCACGCCTGCAGCGCATGACTGAGCCACATCACTCCGGATGGTCGTAAGTCCAAACATCGGATATTTTCCAAAGTCGTCGTCGTCCGCGCCAGTCACCGCCAGATCCCTGGGAATGCTCAAGCCGCGTTCGGTCGCCGCATTAAAGACCCCGAAAGCTCCCTGATCATTCGAGCACATAATCGCATCGGGCAAAATGTCCGTGCTAAAAAGCCGCTGACTAAACGCATAATTGGCGGCGGCAAAATCATAACTGAAACTCTTTGTCTTTAACTGAACCACGATGCCCACCGTGGATCCATGGGTTTGCTTTCGGAAATCAGCCCATCCCTGAAAAAATTCCTCCTCCTTGAGTTGGGGACAGGGCTCACCCAAGGCCTTCTCAAGGCCATCGATTCGTTCCTTGACGGGTCTTGCTTGCGATTCCCCAATCGTCAATAAAAGACATTGATGGCCAACCTTTTGAAGATGTAGTCCCATTTCACAAAAGGCAGAGCGCATGTCATTGGAAACCGCGACAACGTTCAGACGATCATCTCCGTAGACTGTAACCACAGGAATGCCGGCGCGATTTAGAATTTCAATATATTCGGACCCAAAAGCCTCCATCATGTTGGAGATAATAACTCCTTCGACACGGGCTTGGATCATTTCATTGAGGACACGCTCAATACTTCCACCGTGCCACTGAATATCGACCACCATGTAATCGTAACCTGCCGCATTGATGGCTTGCGGGAGCTCAAACGCCACTTTTCGCGCGATTTCCAGAGCCAATCCAAAATGAATAATTCCCAGCAGATTACTCCGCCCTCTTTGGACTGCCCGAGATGCGCGATTCGGTTGATAGCCGCATTTCTTGGCCGTCTGTACAACTAACTCTCTTGTCTTCTTGCTATAACGAAGACTCGCAGAACCCCCTAAAATGCTTGCCACTGTGGATGGTGAAAGCCCTAGTTTTTCACCGATTTCTTTCTGAGTAATCATTTGTGCAATCCTTATCTATGTAGAAACGATACTACGAAATAACAATTTTTTGTCAATCGCACCTATTGTATGATTCTTCATTTAAGCTTTTGGCGGAATAAATCATATTCGTAACCTCTTGAAAGGAATCACTTTTTCGACCCACCGGACGAGCTAACCTGAGTTCTAATCATTGGACCCAGGGCATGAAAAGAGACGATCGAGGAGTTACGCGCCATGGAGTGCTGCCATCTTTACTCTTGAGACGAGTCCTTAACCCGTCTACTTAAGAATTAGTGGACGATCGTATTCTGCCTAGCATCAGCAAGTAGCTCGCCGACTCTATCCTGACAAAGTTTCCCGCAATGATATCTCTTTCTCAGCACAGTCCATCCGCTCAACACCCTTGAAACCGCAACGTCTTCTGCCAGATCTTTTCCTTTTTCAAGATCTCTGCAATGTCTTTGTCATTCGGGATGGCCTAGAGGCGATCGCCATCGATTTTGGATCCGGGCGATGGAGAAAATATCTTCCTCAACTAGGCATCAAGAACCTCCGACACGTCTTTTTGACCCACCATCACGCCGATCAATTGATCGGCCTGTCCGGCCGTCGTTGGCCTTTCGCTATTCATGCCTCCGCTGGCGAAAGGACATTTCTCGACCCTGCCATGCTCCGCACCATCCTCTCGAAACCATCCGGAGCGGTTTGCCCGCCTAGTTATGCTCCCCCAGCGAAAGGAATTCCAAGAATCTTATTTGATATGGCTCCTTTCGGAGACTTTTTTTGGAACCGCCATCGCTTCCGCTTTGTCTCTACGCCAGGTCATAGCCGATCCGCTCTGACAATCCTCGCCAACCTCGGCGGCCAGCAAGTTGCCTTTTGTGGAGATGCCGTTTTTGGAAATGGAAAAATCTGGGAACCCCATCACTTGGAATGGCACCATCTTTATCCAGATGGAGTCGAAGCCGCCCGAAATGGCATTCTTCGACTGGCCGATTTGGGCAACGACCTGCTTTGCCCTTCCCATGGTCCAATCTTACGGACCCGGCCGGAAAAGATTCTCCGCCGCCTCGCTAAAAACCTGGCCGCCTTGATTCGTGCCCGTGGCAGTGTTTGCCCAGGTGAACCCGACCGTCTCGTACCTGAAACAGCCGCTGGCGAGGGCGCTCGACGGCTCCTTCCCCACCTCTACCGCTTTGGCGTCAATGGGTACCTTCTGCTTTCCAAGAGTGGCCAGGCCCTCGCCGTGGACACGCAAGAAAAGGAAATGCCCGTACTTCGCTCCCTGCTGGCTCGATTGCATATTCCAAAGGTGAGTTGTGCCGTATCCACACATCACCATTTGGATCACGCCGATGGCCTACCCGCCCTACGCAAGCAGGGTGCCCGGATCGTCCTACACCCTTGGGTGGCCCAATGGCTCCGCCGAACCGGTACAAGTCGACACCCATGGTTTGAAGTTTTGATCCCACGCCGACCGATCCTGGCCGATCAACTTTGGCCAACTCAAGGAACTTGGCGTTGGAACGAATACCAGTTCCAGATCGCTCCGTTTCCCGGTCAGACTTGGTGGCACTGTGCTTTTCAAACAGTAGTCGATGGGCGAAAGGTACTGTTCTCCGGAGATAATTTCCAACCCCCATCGCGTTGGTCCGGCCAAGGAGGTTTCTGCGCTTGGAACAGTAGCCGCCTCGTCGCGGGCTATGGACGGAGTGCCGCCCTTGTGCTGCGGTGGCGTCCAGAAATTCTGGCTTGTGGACACGGCACCAGTTTTTATTTTTCAAATAGACATTTTAGGAAAGTAGCGGCCTGGGCTAAGAAAGCGGAACGAGCCCTCCTGAATCTCAGCCCTCATGGTAATTTAGAACAGGATTATTTTCTGCCCGCCAAACGTGCTTGGAAATCAATCCTACATTCCCCTCATCTAAAATAAGTTCTACCCACCTCCCCCCACCTCGTTTTCTTACGCGTTCAAGCCGAGCGCCCTCTTTTTAAGTGGATGAGCTTCTTTCCATTCAATCGCCGAGAATGAATTTTCCACTGGATACTTTTGGCTCATAATACATTGATGGTTAAATCAACCAAAGGTTCAGACTGGTGCCGACATGCCGACTCTCGATAAACCTCTTGCCGAACTCAGGCAATACCAAGGGATCAATCCCAGACCGGCTGATTTTGATACCTATTGGGATCGCGCCCTTGAGGAACTCAACTCCACTCCCCCGCAACCTAAACTCCAACCCAACCCCACGATCCAAAGTCACCACTTTGATTGCTTCGATCTGACTTTTACTGGTGTCGGAGGTAGCCGCATTTACGCCAAGTACATGCGGCCCCGATCCAAAGGCAAGCATGCGGCCGTTCTTAATTTTCATGGTTACGCTGGAAACAGCGGAGATTGGGTTTCCAATACGCCTTTTCTTGCCAAGGATATCTGCGTTGCATCGATGGAGTGTCGCGGCCAAGGAGGGCTGAGCGAAGATCTCCTCTCCGTTAAGGGCAATACGCACACCGGGCACATCATCCGTGGCCTGCATGACCATCCCGATAAACTCCTTTTCCGCCAAATCTTTCTTGATACCGCTCAGTTGGCACGCGTCGTTGCTTCCTTTCCCGAAGTCGATCCCGATCGTCTTGGTGCCCAAGGTTGCTCCCAAGGCGGTGGCCTCACCCTCGCTTGTGCAGCTCTAGAACCCAGGATCAAACGGATTGCCCCTCTTTATCCCTTTCTTTCCGACTATCAACGCGTCTGGGACATGGATCTGGCAAAGGGTGCCTATCAGGAATTAAAGACTTACTTCCGCTTTTATGATCCCCGTCATCAACGAGAAAAGGAGATCTTCACCACTCTCGGCTACATCGATGTCCATCATTTAGCCCCACGCATCAAGGCAGAAACTCTCATGGGCATAGGATTACAAGACTCGACGACCCCACCCTCCACCGTCTTCGCCGCTTACAATCACCTACCGGGAAAGAAAGAGATGCTAATTTACCCCGATTACGGACACGAGGTTTTGCCTGGGTTCGCCGATCAAGCGTTTGAATTTCTCGGGAAACTTTAACAAACCATTTATCGTTTCAGTCCTAAGCTGCGGTACTCCTGTTCAGGCTGGGCACTCCTCAATCTATCCTCTGCTGGCTACGCTTTATGCTGGCTCAAGAATACGCTGATCCGCCAAGTCTTTCCCCCCTCGCGAGACAACCCAACTTGCACTTCGCAGCTTACCCAATGGCAAATCCGCCAATGCGTTGACAATATGAAACAGCGTGGGCAGTTGTTCCCAAGTGGAACGATGAAAATGCACTTTTCCTAATCCGACGAGACGCTCCGTTACTATCAAGGTAGGGTTCTCCGCCGGAGTGATCGTCGCGTAGTTTGCGTCCGCTTCGCCCAGGCAACCAGTCTTGGGAATATATTTGTAATGCAATAAAGGACGACGCGCGGGAGCAGGTTCGGTTGCCGGCCGAAGTTCCTTGAGCTCCATATCGAGGAAGAGGTGCCCTAACCAGCTTGCACTAAAAAAGCGTGAATCCGCTGGACGGACAGCTTCTTCAATCTCACACCATAGTTTCGCGTAACCCAGCTCTTCCCTTCCGCTGAGGATGGGATCCGCAAGATTTTCCCAAAGCACGGCAAGAAAATCCCCTTCGACGGGACCCCCGCGAGCATGAAAGATGGCCGGAAATTTGATTGCTAATGTGGAGTAGCCACGTCCGGCCAGCCAATCAACCTTACGGAGGTGCTGAGCCTCGAAAATAATCTGGGTATCGTCGGCTGGAAAGAACCCTGGCGGCAGAATTCTGGCAATGGCATCTTTTTCAGTCTCAAAAACCACAGAAGCAACCGCCCGTTCTGGAGAAGAATGAGGATCACGCTGGCCTGGAACTGGGATTTGGCGCGGTCCTGGAAAAGGTCCAAAACCTATAGGCATGCGGAAGTAGGGCTTCGTCATAAATCGGCAGAAGAACCTACCCCCCAACCCAACTCGGATATTCCCGAAGAAGCGTCCTCAAAGTAAAGAGGCGGAGTTTTTATCCAGAAAACACCAAGCCGCTTTATGCCGCTGAAGAATCGAGGAAGGATGCATTGGGGTAATTCCTCCACGCAGACAGTTCGACACAGCCTGAGCCTTGCGCCTGTCCGGTACGCTACAGAGGATGGCTTTGGACTTCATGATTTGAGTAATGGACATGGAGATCGCCCGGTCGGGAACCTGTCGAAGCGTCTTGAACCAGCCCTCCCCCATCTGCTGCCGCCTACAGGCATGATCAAGCTTCACCACAATATAAGGAGCCTTTGTTTTAAAATCAGCCGGCGGGTCGTTAAAGGCCAGATGCCCATTCTCCCCAATCCCAGCGAAACAAACATCAATCGGATGTCGCGCAAGAATTGCGCCCACCCGACGACATTCCGCCAAAAGATTGCCCTCGCCGTTTATATAGTGAAACGCCGCCAAGGGTAGTGGGAGTTTTGAGACAAATCTTTCCCATAGATACTTTCGAAAGGAAGAAGGATGCGTGATCGGGGTGCCAAAATATTCATCAAGATGGAATGCGGTGACCCTTGTCCAATCGATCCCCGGCTCTTGAACTAACTGCCCCAGCATTTCGAACTGGGAGGCGCCTGTGCCCACAATGATGTTTGCTCTCCCATTCTTTCGAATCGCCGCACGGATCAGTTGCGCCCCCAGTCCAGCCGCCGCTGCACCTAGCTCCACTTTTGTTTTTTTAATTATGATTCGTACTTTTGATTTCATTGGGCTTCGTCTTTCTTTTGTTTGATTTTATGTGTTTCCTAGCGTCTGCCGAAGAATAGAAAGAATCTCGAGGAAGGAAAGGTTACTATGGTAGAGGGGATCACCTTCCGGAACCGCGGGCACCGAATTCAATACCTTGCCCGTCCGTCCGCATCGGGTTTGGCATGGAAAATACATCATATCCGGATTCAGGTAGTGCCGAAAGTACGCGTTGTGACACTTCGCATAGATGGCCAGACACTCCTCTCGCACTCCAGTCTCTGTCGTAGCGAGGGCCGCTAAGAGTGCGGCCCGCATGGTTTCAGGAAGGTTCCACCAAGGCATATCGAAATCCATGACCTCCCCAGTTCGGTTGTTGACCGCTTTAAAGATTCCCTCCCAGCGCTCGTTGAATCCCGCGCGAAATACACGGATCAAGAGATGCGGCATTTCTCTTTTGGCCCTCAGCAAGATACCCTGGCGAGCGGAATCTAACCCGAACCCCTGAGTTTCCATTACGGCAACCGCGGACAAACCCAAACCAACGAATTCCGTGGCGTGCCCAGGGTCCAGATACTCCCCGCCTTTCAACGTCAGGGGATCTATATATTCACTGAACCGGCCTGTGCCAGGATCCCAATGATGATCGAGGACAAATTCCATAAACTGACAACTTCGTTTGCACAGACGTTCTCGTATCCCTTTATCCACACATCCGCGTGCAAGTAGTCTAGGAACGGACTGAAACAACATGTGCATGCTCTGGCTTTGCCCTTGACCCGAGACTCGGGCTGCCTCTAGTTCGAAGAGCCCTTGATCCACTCCACTTCCTATCCGCTCAAGCATATCCACCCCAGCCTGTCGAAAGGCGGGAATGCCACTGGCCGACAGTCCCTTAGCACAGAAAAGATCTCCCTCGCCGACACGATTAAAATCAGGGGCTTTCAGATTTCCATTCAGGGGATTCAACCCGAAAGATCGGTCAACCCGAAATGGGCACCGACCCTTATAGCGGGAAATCAGGGTAAGGATTGCCTCGGCCATGTTGGTCACAAGCTGAGGAAAAATCTCCCTGCCACGGCCCTTTTCAGCTTGGGTCAAATCCAGTGAATCGAGGACATCGAGATGCGCGATAAGAGATTCCATCCCGCGACCCAGCAACCAAGTATAGATTACTTGATAACTTTCCGAAGAAAGATCTAACCCAGTGTTCGGGTTAAATTTTGTATCAAGATAAGGCCAGTCTACCGATCGGGCATGCCGGCGCAGAAGGAGACGAACCCCAGTCTCGATTCCGAATGCACATAAAAAACGTTGGTAGGTTTCTGACCGGAGCTGGGACAACGTCGGGGCGGTTAGGATAAGTGCTTCGTATTTTATTTTAACCATGGGAAGTTGGGCGAGGCCCAAAAGGAACCTATTGAAAGCGCCCTGAAGGACGAATTTGTTTCATTGCTTACCAATATGAATAGTCATTCCCCACGTCAGACAAACCATTGATTCTACCCAACCCCATGGAAAGCGACTCATTCAGCATCCCTCTGCTTCCATACTCAACGCTCCTATACTCCGCGCTGGATCATGGGCTGGAACAATCGCCAGAAGGATATTTCTCGCGAGGGATGAAAAGAAACGGATATGGAATGCGTGTGAAATTAATGCTATAAATTTCCTCTCGATGATGACCACTTCACTACAAGGGAAGGTTTCCCTAATTACTGGGGGAGGTTCTGGCATTGGCTTGGCCATATCGCGTCGTCTCCTTGCAGCGGGGTCTGCTGTCGTGGTCACGGATATCGCTTCTAAGACCCAATCCATCGTTCTCGCTTTGGCCCAAGAACCGGGGATGCCCGAGCAGGCAAGCAAACAGATCGCTTTCGTTACTGCGAACGCGGCAGATCCGAACGCGCCAGACCTCCTACTCAATGAAACAATCAGCCGATTTGGAGGATTGGATATCCTGATCAATAACGCCGGAACATCTGGGGTATCCACCCCTGTCCCATTCTCCGATCTCGACGCTTGTGACGACGACCTCTGGAACCATCTTCTCAATGTCAATTTAATGGGACCTTTTCGCATGACGAGAGCCGCCGCTCCTTTCTTAAAAAAACGCCATGGAGCAATCGTCAACACCGCTTCTCTCGCTGGCCTGCACGGTCAGGCCAGCAGCATTCCCTACGCGGCCAGCAAAGCAGCCCTGATCAACCTCACGCAAAATCTTGCTCGAGCCCTAGCTCCTGATGTCAGAGTGAACGCGGTCGCACCAGGATGGATCGACACTCCATGGACAAAACATTGGCCTGAGGAACGGCGTAAGAAATCGATCGAAAGCACTCTCTTAAAGCGTGTCGGCACTGCCGAGGATGTAGCAGAGGTTATCTTTTTCTTGGCCACGGGTGCCTCCTATGTCACCGCACAGACCTTCGTTGTTGACGGAGGACGGTAATTCTCCCCGGCAAGGCAGACCCCAGACACACAAAATAATTTTCTCTGTGCCTTCGCTGTTTCAGAAACAGTCCCAATGGCTGAAGGCCTGATTCAGAGAATTTAAGAGTTTGGCACGCGCGAGGACGCCGGAACTCTTACGCAGGTCATTCCAGCCGATTCGGCGCTTTGGACACCAATCGATGTATCTTCGAAAGCAAGGCATCGCTTGGGAAGAACCCCTAAACGCTTCGCTGCCTCAAGAAAGGCGTCCGGTGCCGGTTTTCCGCGAGCGTAGTCTTCGTTCGTAACCACCGTGGCAAACAGATCTAATATACCCAAGGCTTTCAGTGTGGATTCAACCGACACTCGACTCCCCCCCGAAGCAACCCCCAAGGGGATTCGCCCATGGAATTTACGAGCCAATCGAACCACCGGTTCGATCGGAGTCATTTTTGGAAGCATTCGATGAAAGATAATCTCCTTTTGATGAGCTGTCTCCTCGGGTGGCATCTGACATCCGTATCGTTCGTTTAAGATGACGACAATCTCCCGCGCGCTAGCCCCACCCATGTCATGAAATGATTTCTCAGACAGTTCGAGTCCGTGAGCGCACAGTGTTTCGCACCATGCCGAGTAGTGAAGAGACATCGTATCCGCCAGAGTGCCATCGCAGTCAAAAACAAACGCTAGAAAATCTCCAGGAGGAATGCTGAGAAGAGGACCACTCACCACAATCGCATAGGAATTTCAGAAACCATTAACCGAAAAGGTGGATACTATTCCCTGAATTAATCTTCTCCCGCAGAGCGTCCGGCATGCCCACCCTATCGAAGAACCGATTGTAAAACTCAATGAACGGTGCAAATCCAAAACCGTTGTCGAGGAAGTAGCAGAAATCCGAGGCAAAACATAACTTCGCAGAGGCCGCCGCATCCAGTTGTCCATTCGGTGCGAACATCTCGCTCCACAAGGTCATGGATTTCCGATAGGCCGTTCCTCCAGAAAAATCAGCATAGACATTCTTATGCGAGGAAATCATTTTCCAACATTCCTCCCACCAGGGATTTCCAAAGTGAGCGATCAAGATCTTGAGATCTGGAAAGCCTCGTACAATCCGGTCGATCGCCGCCGGCCGCATGTCTGAAATATCAACCAAAGAAGGCTTGAGGTACGAAGGCACCGCCTTGCCTAAAGTCCCTCCATCAAACAATCCAACCATCACGTATCCAGTATGAAAAACAATCATAGAACCTAGACGCGCAATTTCCGCGTAAAGTGGAAAATAAGCATCATGACCATAGGAACGCATCGGATAGATAAATTTGATTCCCTTCGCTCCCTTATCCACAACCCGCCGGACGTCAGCAGGTTTCGCGGTATCAATATCTAGATAGATGATCGGGATGACAAAATCTGGGCACTTCCGCTGCATTTCAAACATTGCCTCCTCCTCACCAATCAGGGCAATTTTGTCGATACCCCGACTCCGACAAGCGTCAACGTACAGTTTCAAATCGGAGGGTTTGGGAGGTAACCCGTAAATACCGTGGGCATGGGCATCAATTCTCATTAGGACGAAACTTACTTTATCACCATGGATATGGTTTGATATCACATTCAACCACGAAAGAGCAAAGGCAGATGAGTCACTACAAAGGAATGACCCTAAGAAACATTTTTTCCATAGGACCCACCGAAATGCAGGATGAAGCCCTTGCTAGGCGAGTGCCTCGGAAAGATTCCGATCTACTGTCACAGAAAATCCGCGCTCAACACGACAAAGCAACCAAACGGCCCCGATGACAAGGAAGTCAATGAGCAGACTTGCCAGAGTAAATACCACCGCATCCACCTCTTCCTTGAGGTTGATACTAACGATGACTTGAACTCCCCAAATCAGCAGGGCCAAGAGGAACTTAATCGAGGCAATGAACAACACCCCGTGGTGAGGAATGCCGTTGATAAGCTTCTCCCCACGTTGAGCTTTGCCAATATCCGCAAGTATTCCCTTCTTTAATTGAATCCATAACCAAACCACAACCAAAGAAATGGGGAAGAAGAGACCTACGTGCCACCAAAAAGAAAAGAGAGTGCCCTGATTCAACATCCAGATGGCAAAGCCCGCAATTCCAATGGCATTGAGCCAAACCATCGCGTCCAAGATGCGAAAAGATATTCCAAGCCAATACGATTGAGGACCGACAGTTGTCACAATCGGGGTCTTTTCTACGCCCTCCGCGGCCCAAGGGGCTGGAGGGTTAAAATGCGCGTCCCCCCCCAGGTGATACCATTTCCGATATGCGACAACCAAGCAGGCTGTACTCGCAATCGAGAAAACAGTTGTCCAAAGAAAGATAAATCGGTATCCGAACTCTGGGTATCCGCAGGCGGAGGAGATCACGTCGATAAAGAGCCCAGCGCCAACACTGGCGACCAATGTAAGCAGGGTGGTAAAAAGACCTTGGGCAGAACAGAACTGGCCAAATCTGGATTGCGGAAACATTCGTACATAAAGTGGCATTCCGCTGGCACCAGCCAAACCAGCCTGAAATTGCGAGATAATGATCCAGCTGAGCAGCAGCCAGAAAAATACATGGGATGGGAGAGTCACAAAAATCCACGTCCACGGCATCAGGCTGTGGATAATTCCGAATATCGACACATAGACTGCAACTCGCAGCGGATTCCAACGATCAATGAATATGGCGCTCACATAAATAGCCACAACTGCACTGACCTGACCGATCGCAGCCATCCGGCCGATCTGTTCAAGGGTGAGGCCCATCTCACGATTAAAGAACACCCCGAATGTATTGATCCCTTCGCCCATGCCCTTCAACCCGACAAACATAAAGATAGAAAGGTAGAAACTGTTTGTAAAAGACTCCTTAAAGAAAGATCGAATTCCCGCCCATCGGGTGACCGTGGGGACAGCCGATCCTTCCACTGGGCTGTATTTTCCCTCCCGAACCGTTAAACATAAAATACTGAAACCGAGGAAGTAGATCAGCGCTGCGCCAAGAAACAGCTCCTTCATGTAAACCTCGCCTAATCCGAATATGAAATAACTGTAAATAGCTCCAGCCGCAGTACCCACGATTCGAAATGCGCCAAAGAACCTGGCAAGGAACTGGGCAGGAACCACGTCGTTAAAGAGATAAAAGAATACCGAACCGACAAACATACTGAAAAACCGAAACATCGTATAAAAGAGGGCGATCGCAGCGATCGCCACAGTGGTGGGAGCGGAGTCTTGAAGAAAGGGAGAGTTTTTCACCAGCCAGCCAGAGATATCCTCACTATACGCTAGCAGTACAAGGCTCGAGCACAGAAAGGGGAGCGTCCAAGCAATAAAAGGAATGCGCCTTCCCCATCGGCTCCGATAGCGATCACTTTTGACGCTGATATAGGGTACCATGCCGATCCCGAGAAGGCTGGGCGCCGTCGTCATAATGATTCCAATCAAAGTGTTGGAGCATCCAAGGGCTTTGAGTTTCAGTGGCAGGATGCTCGGGACCATCGAGTCCATCAGGACATAACAGAAATCACCCCAGAGAAGTGCCGCGAAGACAGCGGTGAGTGCCACTTTCGTATAGGTCAGCGTGCCGCAGCGATAAATTTCATGCCCTCCCCCCACCTGCCCAGCCCCTTTCAGCCCATCACTGCCCATGAGGAACCCTTCGATGCAAAGAGGGAATCAAAAGAGCCAAGTCTAGGTTCATCCGTACCGTGAGCCTCTGCAGTGAAGGGACCATTGTCAAAATCAGATCCCAGCTCAACCATGGATTACTTATTGCCAAATTCAACCTTGAGGGCCTTGAGAGGGTCATCAACAAAATACCCGCTTAATTCCGGTCCCTGCTGAATAAATCCACTCCCATTGGTGAGTGGTTTGATCTTCCACCACCCCGAGGGTGAAGTCGGTTGAGATCGATCGATCGTAAGAGCCGCATAACCATGAGTACGACCGCAGGACTTTCCTGAGGGATCGAACAGTTCCGTATCCATACTTCCGTTGATATAAATTGTGAATTTCTGCACACCCTCCGGCACGTGAAAGTAAAGAGGGGTTGCCGGTTGGCCCGAGTCAAAGATATAAACCCCGCGTTTATCATTCCGGTAACCGATGGCATAACGCACCCTTTCAGCCTTGGCGATAGACCAACGTGAGTTCGAGCCCTTACCCTCCAAGGGCATGTAAGCCACACAGTAAATTGAGCCTTTTTTTGCGGGGAACGCCAAACGCCCATTCTCCCCGATGTCGGTCACAATCCGTTCTCCCTTTTGGTTGAATACGTGGTAGTAACCCACTTCGGATAAATAGGACTGGCCCGTTACCTTATCCGGATCGGTCTTGTAGTTGAGTTGTATCGCCGCCTCTCCATCCTGTTCCGCGAGGCAGACAAACTCCCTTTTCGAAGTATACCAAGTCTCTGTCCGTGGCTCGACATTCGGCAGGACGGCGACCGCCTCAGCCACCAGCGGACGCCAGGATCTTGTAAAATCTGTCGCTTCAGCTGGTGAATCAATCAGGCCTCGCAACCACTCACCAGGGTAGCCTGCTCCGACCAAAATCCGATATTCTGCCGAGGAGGTGTGCAATGGAGAGCCTGGTTGCTCCTTCATCATTCCAAGACGGGTCAAATGGTAATAGACCAACTTAAGATTGTGTTCCAAATGGGAAAGGCGCCACTTCTGGTCCTCCGTGGTGGCCCCGCTCTTGGCAGCAAGAAACAGCTTTTCAAATTCTGGCCAGCTCGCACCGTAAATCTCTTTGAGCATTTCAGGGGTCATATTATGACCCACCTTGCCCTTTACCCCCGTAATCAAGGCCTTCATGTTTTTCTCGAAAAGCTGATGAAGTTCGATTACAGATCTGCCACCAGATCCGTAGGCCTTATCGCAGAACTCTTCGAGTAGCTTCTGAGGATCCCTATCAGGTTTCCAGAGCATCTGGGTCATCACCCAGCAGTAGGCTCCGTTCGAACCAATCGGATTGCTGTAGAAGTAAGCGCCTTCGTATCCCTCCTCCAAGAGAACCGAAAAGGTTTTCTTCATAATATCCGGATAAGGGGACATCACCGCTCCAGCATATTGCCGAATCCAGAAATCGAGACCGTAATAGACCTGCCTCTTAAAAACGCCACGCCACGACTTGATCCAGCGTTCCCAGTTTTCGTTGATCGGATCATAAAGCCGAATTGGCCCGTACCCAGTATGTTGCGGAGCCATCACCGCGAGAAAATTGTCAGAAATTGGTTCAGGCTTATCCCTCGGGGGAAACTCGTATCGCTGATAGCACAAACCGTTAAGTAGTATCTCTGGGTTCTTGCTACGTACGATGGCTGCAGTCTTACGGTAAAAATCTAGCACCAACGGAGTCCATGTTTGACGGTAATTCCCAATCCCAGTCGGCCCCATCTCTTCCGGAGTCATGATATAGAGCCGCTTTTCGCACTCTGGGCAGTAGCAGATAGGCCCGCCATCGTTGGGTCCGATACACCAGATATGGCGACTTGGATCAGCCTGGAATAACTTACCCAACCTGTCGGCTACCTCTTCAGGAAGGCTCGACTGAGACAAGCAAAGGTAAAAAGGCTCCGCTGAGGGGGCAACGCGTTGACCGTTACGGGACATTTCGAACCAGTCTGGATGCTTCTGGTAGGTGGCCATTCTGTCCTCAACAACCTTCCCCTCCGGTGAGTTAGGCTGAGGAAACATCTCGATCCAGCCATGGTCGGTGCTCTGCATTTTGATCTGGGAGTCACGGCATCGGGTACGCTGGTTGTAATCGTCCGAATCCTTGCCATTGCCCGCTTGCACATAAAAGTTTCGGTATTTAAATCGAGGGATGAATTCGATGTTCAGTCCAACAATTTCGAGTTGGGGATTTTTGGGCGGAAAGTACGTTCCTTGCGCACCTGGATAAAACCAGCGGACTCCGAGAACCCTCTCAAGGAACTCATAGGTTCCATACAGCGTGCCCAAGCTCTTCCCATCCGTGTCGGTCGGACCATCCCCAGGAATATCCCTGCCGACAAAATAAAGGTCTCCGCCAATTCCGCGAAGAACAAATCCCTCGTAAGGCAAGGTTTTTGCTTGGATGCCCACGGCTCTTGCCTCAGGACTGTCGCCGATAGCAATCATGGGATGGCTGGGCTCATGAACAATCTTCAGTTCGCTCCCGATGATCTCTTTCAGGTGAAGCTGCAATTCGGTTGCTGCCTTCATGTTGCTCGTGGGGGCTCCATTCGGCACATAAATCACGCAGTCACGGAGTTGGGTGGATGACTTCGGGTTTGTTTGATCCTGCGCACTACACCCCAGCACCACCATGAGCAGAATAGGAACTGTCATCCAACCAATTGAGCTGAGTTTATTTTTCATTTACCAGTTCACCATTTCTTCCACGAAAACCTCGGCGCTTTTTTGGCCGACACTCCCGTCCCCCCTGACAAAGTTTATCGTCTTCCCGTGACGTCCATTGTGGGCATCTTTGGTCACTTCTGGTTTTGGCGCATAATATGTCGCCACCAATTTGTTTTTGCTATACCCAGGAATATACGACCAGCTGGCCGCTGGACTCATAGCTTGATTCGTAGATAGACAATGTGATCCAGAGTCATAAAACAGGACCGTGCTTGCACCTAGTTCGTGCATTTTAGCGAACTTGCTCGAAGCAGAGTTCTTCGCTGTCTTGATACTTCCGTCGCTGTAGAGATAACGGAGATGATCAACATTGATCCCGTAATTAGCTTGGACGCCCTGCGTCGTAGAAGCCTGTTTCCCATTCGCATAAGGCCCATCTGGACACATCAACACCCCCCCATTCGTGCCACCGAGCGCATATTCCGAAGCCTTTCTCATCCACGTGGGGTTAAAAGATCCGTTTTCGTTCTCGGAATAAGGTACGGCTCCTTGATTGTCGGCCGCAAAAAGGTTGGCTCCAACGTAGAGTTGCCGTAGCGATGACATACAACCAGCCGATTTCGATCGTTTGCGCATAGCTTGAACCGCCGGCAGAACCAAAGAAGCCAATAGGCCAATAATGCAAACCACCGCCAAAAGCTCAATCAGCGTGAACCCGCTACGCCCGGCGCTTCGGTCTGAGGTTGTCATCACCAAGAAAGACTTTGTCATCTCCCCACACCAAAGTATAGACGAGGAGTCTACAGCGATAAAATATTGAATGAGTTACTCTTCCCAGAATAATACTGATTTTCTCCGCCCGAACCTGAAGATTAAGACAAATCTCTGGCCCAGGTCAAACGGCCCTCTTCTTCGAGAAGCATGGCACAAGGAAGCGATGCTTCTGAGCCGAGGTCACTCGTCTCCCTCCAACCGACAGAAGTGGAAAGAATTGCGCCAGAAGCTCCGAAAGCGCCTTCTTCATTCCCTCGGTTCCTGGCCCAAGCCTCCCAAACTTTGCCTGGAGATTCATCGCAACCTCCAGATGGACAACTATCGGATTCTCTGCCTGACATACCAAAGTCGTCCCAACCTTCGGGTGACGGCGAACCTGTTTATACCCGCAGGAAAGGGTCCCTTTCCAGGAATCTTGAATCTCCATGGTCATTGGCTACGTGGAAAAGCTACCCCCATGGTCGCGTCGCGCGGTCATCTTCTTGCCCAGTCAGGGTTCGTGGTTCTCAGTATCGATTCCATTGGCTCAGGCGAACGTGGTACGACTGCTGGAAAGTTCGATTATCACGGCAACCAACAGGGCGCCTCTCTACTTTCCGTTTCGGAAACTCTCCTAGGGATGCAGGTCTACGACAATATGCGGGGGATCGACCTGTTGCAGTCACTCGACTTTGTCGATGGGGATCGAATCGGAGTGACCGGTGAAAGCGGTGGAGGCAATCAAACCATGTGGCTTTCCGCTTTGGATCCCAGGATTAAAGCCTCGGTCCCAGTCGTTTCGATCGGGACGTTTCAGTCCTACGTGACGAACGCCAACTGCTGGTGCGAGACCCTGCCCGATGGCTTACCCATAACCGAGGAGTGGGCGGTCTTAGGCATGATTGCCCCGCGTCCCCTTCTTCTGCTCACCGCCCTTCGCGAAAAAATCCCCGCATTCCTTCCTTCCGAGGCGGCACGATCTTATCATGGAGCTCGAAAGATTTATCAGCTGATGGGTGCCGCTGATCGTATTTCTTTCCGGAAGGTTGATACTGCGCACGGCTACTTTCCAGAAATGCAGCGACACATGCTCGGTTGGTTCAATCAATGGCTCCTCGGAGTCGGATCTGGCAAGCCCGCTACGATTCCCAGAATCCGCAATTTGGCGGAGTCACGGTTACTGTGCTTCCCAGGAAAAAGCCGCCCCGTCACAGTCAACTCACTCCTCGGTTATGCCTCGTACCGCTCCCAAATCGCCAAAACGAAATTTCTCAGGCTACATACCCTCAACTGCCTAAAGAAACGCAGGGACTTAGCCCACATCCTCCGCATCCCCACCCCCTGCCTTGGCCCCAAAGACAGGCTCCTGATGGAGCAGAGGATAAACCGATATCGCATCCAGAAATTCACCTTGGAATCCGAGCCTCATATCCGCATCCCCTTCGTTTTGGTCATTCCCACGGATCAAGCCATGGCCACCTTGGTCATCACGACGCATCCCGATGGCAAATCGGCGGCCCTCGAACAACCTGAATCCAGACGAGCGCTTGCTCAGGGCAAAACCCTCTGTCTTCTCGATCTCCGAGATACGGGAGAGACAACCTGGGATCCACCCCCTTCCCAATGCCGAAATGCTGCCAGGACAGCCCTCTGGTTGGGGCGGACGATGATCGGGAACTGGGTTCATGATCTAAGCATGGCCCAGGCAACCTTGGCGCGACGCATGCCCCACTACCGTTTCGAACTGCTGGGCTTTCGCGAAACAGCTCTCGCCTCTTTAGCGGCGGGCGCCCTCGATAAAAGATTCTCCCAGGTTTCAGTCGTGGAAATGCTCTCGACCTATGTCCTCCATGGAGTCCAGCCAGTCCAGCCAGTCCAGCGCTTCAGCATCTTTGTCCCTGGAATATTATCCTGGGGAGACGTAAGCCTGATGGCCGCAATGCTTCGCTGTCCCCTCAAAGTTCATTCTCTAGTCCGACCCTCCGGCCGAATCTTATCCCAAGAGGAATTCGCACGCTGGTCGCGAGAAGTCCGTAAAGTTCGTAATAGCCTCAGCCCAATTCCATCCATCAGTGAATGAGTCGCAATCCGCATCCCTAGACGGATTGCCACCTGCAACCATCCCCTCTCGCCGACAAAATGTCTCGGAATGATTCCATCAACAACTGATTCCGTCCGATCCCCTTCCAGAAAAATCGTTATCGTAGGAGGCGGGAGTTACAACTGGTGTCCTCGCCTCCTTTGCGACCTCGTGCAATGCCCAGAGCTTGCGGGGAGCGAAGTCGTTTTGCTTGATCCAAATCTTTCAGCCGCCACCGAGGTCAAGTCGGCCATGGATCGAGTCTGTGCGGATCACAAAAAGGATTTTCGCTTTGGAGTAACCCAAAAAGAGGACGAGGCCTTTCGCAATGCAAGTTTCGTCATTATTGCCATTTCCACAGGAGGACTGGAAACCATGCGGCATGACCTCGAAATTCCGGAGCGCTACTCGATTTACCAAACCGTCGGGGACTCGGTCGGCCCTGGTGGCTGGGCACGCCTTCTCAGAAATGTTCCGGTTTTTGTCAAAATGGTGAAAAAGATCGAGCGCCTCGCTCCCCAGGCCGTGATTCTCAACTACACCAATCCCATGGCAGGGTTGACCGCCGCCATTACCCAGACCAGTTCCCTCCGATCCGTGGGGCTTTGTCACGGAGTCTTCGGCACGCTCACTTACCTCAGTCGAGTATTCCAAGTTCCCAAGAGCGAAATCTGTATGCGGTTTGGCGGAATCAACCACTTTTTCTGGATTCTGGATTTCAAAGTAAACGGGAAGGACGGATACCCACTTTTGCGCGAAACCCTCGGCACGGGAACACTCCTCCGCTATGATAAAACCAGCAAGGATCCAGCTGGGTTTTCGGACTACAATCATGCGGTATTCTCCGAGCTCTTCGAAACCTATGGCCACCTGACCTACTCGGCGGATCGACACACTTGTGAATTCTTTAATCGCTATGTCACAGACCTAAAAACAATTCATGATTATAAATTGGTACGAACCACCATCGCGGATCGTCAAGCCGGGGTGCAAACCGCCCGACAACTGACTTTAGATTTAGCCTCCGGCAAAGTGCCGATGCTTGCACGTAGCGTCGAAACCGCTGTGGATATCATCAAGGCCATCTCCACCAACACTCCCTTTGTTGATGTCGTCAATCTGCCCAACCTCGGCCAGATCGACAATCTCCCTCGCGGAGCAGTGGTGGAAACCCTTGGGATGGTAGATGGCCGCGGATTCTCACCCATCGCGGTCGGGCCACTCCCTGAGATCCTGCGTCAAATTTCGGAGATTCATTGCCAGATTCAGAAGATGACTTTGGAGGCAGCTCTTTCAGGAGATCGAAAGCTTGCCATGGAAGCGCTTCTTCTGGATCCACTTTGTTCGCACTTAAGCCCAACCAAGATCCGAGAGATGGGGACGGAACTGATGAGTGCGACGGCAGATTTTTTACCGCAATTCCGATGATCAAACCAATGAAGACTGAGGCCGTCAGGTTCAGGTAAGCCTCCCCCGCAACCATTCGACCAAGCCCGAACTCCTCACTCCATCCGCACTCCAATGACTTGTTTGATCTCATGACCAAGGTTTACCCCGATGCGGTGACCGCACTAAAGGGATTACTCCGCCATGGTCTTACCATCGCCGCCGGCGGATTCGGTTTATGTGGGATTCCAGAAAAACTTATTTCCGCAATACGGGACAGCGGCATCAACGATCTCACCATCATTGGCAATAATGCTGGAGTCGACGATTTCGGTATGGGCCTTCTTTTACAAAGCCGGCAAGTCCGCAAAGTGTTGGCTTCCTATGTTGGAGAGAATAGGGAGTTTGAACGTCAGGTGTTGTCCGGGGAGGTTGACTTGGAACTGGTGCCCCAAGGCACCCTTGCCGAACGAATACGGGCAGGAGGGGCCGGTATCCCAGCATTTTATACCCGCACCGCCGTAGGTACGCTCCTCTCCACCGCTAGAGAAACCCGGGTTTTTGACGAAAAAGAGTATGTGATGGAGCCAGCTATCCGAGCCGATCTCGCATTGGTCAAGGCGTGGAAAGGAGATCGATCGGGCAATCTCATCTATCGCAAAACTGCCCGCAATTTTAATCCAATGATCGCGACATGTGGGAAAATTACCATTGCGGAAGTAGAGGAACTCGTCGAGATCGGTCAATTGGATCCCGACCAGATTCACACTCCTGGAATCTATGTGGATCGCATCCTCCACGGCACCGGATATGAAAAACGCATTGAAATACGCACCGTGCAAGGCGTTCCTGGGAAGAAGGAAGCTCCCGCCCGAGAGCAAATCGCACGACGGGCGGCCCAAGAATTATCCGATGGCTTCTGCGTTAATCTCGGAATTGGAATTCCCACGCTGGTGGCCAACTTCATTCCACCTGCCCTTCAGGTTACCCTGCAGTCAGAAAATGGCCTTCTGGGAATTGGTCCCTTTCCGACGGATGCCGATGTAGATCCGGATCTGATCAACGCCGGAAAGCAGACGATTACCAACTTGCCTGGATCGGCTTTTTTCTCCAGCGCTGATTCCTTCGCCATGATCCGCGGCGGTCATATCGATCTCTCCATTCTGGGTGCTCTCGAGGTGGCTGCGAACGGGGATATCGCCAACTGGATGGTACCGGGGAAAATGGTCAAAGGCCCCGGCGGGGCCATGGATCTGGTTGCGGGCGTCCCGCGGGTCGTCGCCGTCATGGAACATTGCGCGAAAGATGGCACTCCAAAGATTTTGGCCCGTTGCACCCTTCCCATCACGGGTCGGGGGGTGGTCAATCGCATCATTACGGAACTTGCCGTGTTCGATGTCTTGCCTGGAGGCGGCCTCATACTTCGCGAGCTTTCCGATGGCGTCACTCTTGACCAGATTCGGGCCAAAACCGGATGCCCTTTTACCATCTCCTTGGAATCGCGCGGTTAGGTTGCAGCAAAAGTGATCGGCACGCGCTTGCGGAGTTCAAGGGAGTGGAGGGCCGCTTCAATCACGGCCATGGACACGATTGCCTCCGACGCAGAACTTTCCGGACTCCGCAGCCCTGCCGCGGCCTCAAAGAAAGCCTGATGTTCTAGCCGATAAAGACTGTCCCTTTCAGCTGGGAAAAGAGTAGCTTCCGGCACCTTCCCATTGTCTTGTCCAACTCTAAGGATCCCCGTGTTGTGATCAAAAATCATCCAACCCCGGTCACCGACGATCTCGTACTCATGCCTCTCGGGTGCCTGCAAATAATTCAGATGAATCGTAGAAATCAGTGGCCCCTCATAATCGCAGGTGACCGAGGCGAAGTTGGGATTGGATTGCAACGGCAAGTTGCCACCTTGACCTCCGGCCGCATAGATCCCTTTCGGCGCCTTTCCTAACCACCAAAAAAGAATATCCGGTTGATGTGCATAATCGAGGAACAGGGCACCTCGCATGTCCTGTTGATATCGCGTTCGCGAATTGACCAACGTGACATAGGTACCCACACGACAATGAATGTGATGAATTGAACCAAGCTCCCCCGACCTGATGGCATGATGAATCCTGCGTAATGCAGGGTGAAAGTGGAGTTGGAAGCCAACCGCCAACACTCCTTTCGATCTCGCGGCCGCGGCCACAATGGCTCTAGCTGTTTCCAGGGTGTCACTCAGCGGTTTCTCGCAGAGCACGTGGATATTGGCACCCAAAGCAGCACAGGCCTGCTCCGCGTGACAATGATGCGGTGTCGCCAGAACCACCATCTCAGGTCGGGTGGCCAGCATCTCCTCAAAGGAGGTATGGATCACAGTTGGAACAGGCAAATCCTTTTGGGCTCCTGCCCTAGCTTCCTCAGAGGGCTCACACCATTCCACCGCGGTGTCCTCCCTTTCTGCAAGTAACCTCGCATGCCTTCGACCAATGGAGCCCAAACCCACAACCACAATCCGCCGCTTCAATGCCATAAAGAAAAACCGCCGTCGACAACCAGATTTAATCCCGTCACGTAATCCGAGGCAGGAGAAGCCAGAAAAAGAACCGCCCCCTTGAGATCAATCCCATCCCTCCCCATGCGCCCCAATGGCGTCCGATCACTGTAATCCTTGACGAAACCAGCAGGCATCTCTGGTCGCTCAAAACCACCAGGGGAAATCGCATTCACACAAATCCCATTCGGCGAAAGTAAACCTGCCAAATCCCGCGTCATTCCCAGAATTCCCGCTTTGGCTGCCGCATACTCGATCGGCTGCCCTTTCATCCCATTCCTCTCATACATTCGACGATCCCGACCCATAAGGGCAGCCATCGAGGAAATAGAAATAATTTTTCCACTTTTTTGTGGAATCATGATTCGCGCGGCTGCTTGGCAACAGTGCAATGCGCCCGTGAGATTCGTGGCGATAAGCCGCCCAACATCCTCAGGGTCTCGCTCCAGTAAATGACAAGCTCCACTCCCCGACCCGCCTCCAGCATTGTTAATCAAGATATCCAGGCGGTTTTTCCAACTCCCCGCTTGGCCAATAATTTGGGCGACACTTCCTGCTTCGGTTGTATCTAGGCCAAAGGAGGTGGTCTCGACCCCGAAATCTCGGGCTAGCCTCTTCGCTGATTCGTTCGCATCTTTGGCATGGCGCGAAGTCAGAATCACCTTTGCCCCAGCTTCAGCTAACGCTTCCGCCATGTCATAACCCAAATGCCGAGCCCCTCCGACAATTAAGGCCACCTTCTCGTCGAGACGAAACATCGGAAGAACGAAGTGGCTCATCGTTGAAAAGGAAACTTACAGCAGTTTAGAGTGGACGAACAAAGTTGCTTTGCGCATGAGCGGGAAGCCTCTCCAAGATCACCTTAAGCTGGCTACACATTTCTGCTGCATCCGCAGAAGAAAGACGCCGACAAGGCTTACGACGCATCGCTTGGATTAGCCCAGTTTTCGCGAGGATTGCCTCAATACAGGCCATGACCCCAAAGTTTTCCATTAAAATAATCGCATCGGTCACGATACGTTGAATCTGAAATGCCTCCTCCACCCGGCCGCCATCCACAGCCAGTTGCATTGCCACAAAGGCCCTAGGGAAAACATTGTAGGTCGATCCAACGCCCCCGCGGGAACCCAAGCCCAAGGCCGCGGCGAACTGCTCATCCCTCCCGTATAAAACAGAAAAGTCACTACGGATGGAAGCCAGGCGCCTCATCAAGAGAAGATTGTAATCGGTGAATTTAATGCCCGAGACCCCCGCGATTTCGCTTAGGCGCACGAGTTGGTCAAACGTCGCCTCCCACTTATTGTAAACGGGAATATAGTAAATATAGACTGGAAGCCCACCCGCCGCGCTGACCAACTCCCGATAGTAGCTCTCAATTTCCGGGAACGGCCTGCTCACCGGCGGAATGGCGGCCACTCCCTGAGCACCCACTTCTGCGGCATGTGCTGCCAACGCGCATGTCATCCGACTGTCTTGCGTCCCCACGTGGGCCATAATCGCTAGCTTCGATCCGCACAACTTGACCGCGATCTCCACCGCCCTTTTGCGTTCATCCAAAGTCATTTGATAGCCCTCCCCGCACAAACCCCCCACGTACAGCCCACTCACCTGCTCCTCCATCAACCAGCTCGCTAGACGGGAAAAAGAATCCTCATCGAAGTCATCCCGCACTCCGCAGGGGGAGCCGATGGCCGGAATAACCCCTCGGAAAGGCACAGCAGGTTGAGCGACTCTCATCCCCTCACACTGATTCCCACGTCTCGAATTCCAAGCAGCCATTCCTCCTAGCCGCCAGAAGGTAACTCATTCGCCCGCAATCCTTCTCCCTTTTCCCGTAAAGACCCCCTTCCCCCTTTGTCTCGAGCCTCGTAGATCCGCAACGCTATCCCCAGGCGCCAATTCTACCGCAATGGTGATTTTCACCCTTCCCTTTAACCGGCCCTCGATACGATCAATTAAGGCCTCGGCCGCGGTATGTCCGAGCACAAGCGGATGTTGCTGGATCGTGGTCAAACGAACCGTTTGTTCGCCCGGCTCAAGATCTCCAAATCCCACAATCGATATATTTTCAGAGGAAGTCAGATCAAGCCGTTTGATGATACGAAATCCCTCGGAGGCCACGTGAATCGAGTCAAAGGCGATCGCAGTAATGCGGTGATCCGAACGAAATATTTTTTGCAAGACACTGGAGAGGTTGTGCTTGGATTTTGAAAAGTTGTGCAACGTTGTCGAGAACCCCTTGGACTTACTTTCATCGATCGCCTTTTGAAACCCTCGGGCGCGCTCCAGCAGATCATGTCGTGTTATGTCTTGGGAGATAAAAGCCACGTGCTTATGCCCCATTTCCACTAAGTGCCTACCCAAGAGGTACCCCCCATGAAAATCATCGGTTTGCACCTGGTCCATTACCTCGCCAACTGGTGCAGCTGTATTTAGATAAACGTTGTGTACTTTTGCAAACGGCTTCACAAACGGCCGGTTAATCACCAAACCCTTTATCCCTGTCGCGAGGACGTATTGGCGAAACTTTTCAACATCGAAATCCCCTGTGGGCGACTGAAAGAAAAGCACCCCATACCCACGCAAAGCTGCCTCCTCCTGAATCCCCACCAACAGATGCGCAAAGAACGATCCCGGCCGTAAATTAATCAAAACTCCGATCATCGGAGCATTTTTGGCAAATTCCTCGACCGCATAGGTCCCGGCTCCAATACGCCTCGCCAGATACCCATCCGCCACCAACATCGCCACTGCTTTATTGCAGGTTGTCTTGTTGATTTTAAATCGCGTGGCGAGCGCCTGCTCGGAAGGGGCTTTCTCCCCAGGCCGCAACCGCCCACTCCGAATCAATCCGAGGATGTAGTTACGGACGGTGAGGTGTTTTTGCGTGTGGGGTTCGATCATCGGTGGGCTTGGGCGTTTGATCCTGCGCCTTTGCCAGCCAGTAGCTCCACAGCCAGTTGACGACGGCATCGCCACTTAAACAACGCTCGAGCCACTTCTGGTTCTCCGGCAGATGCCCCTTGGGGTCAATCTTATAAAGCATCTGCCCCATATCCAGCTTCTCAAGGATGCGCCCAGCCACCTTTTTCCAGCCCAGCTCGGGAAACAGTGGGTCCGCCGCCAGCAGGGCCCGAGCAAACATTGTCGGCGAATTCCCAGATCTCGCCGCAGAAACAAAACCCTTGGCCTCCCAAACTGGATTCGGCATGCCCCCTGAATGGTAAGGGGTTTCTACTTCGCGGGCGGTGCCAGCCTCCTCGTCATAGGTGAACTCTCCACGCCCGAGGCAGTCCTCCCCCAGATCTGGCAGGCACGAAAGAATCAATTCCTTCAACTGCGAAAGCCAGACAGAGCGGTGGGGCGCGTCGTACAATAACAGCGGCGCCAGTGATAGTTGTCCTTGAGCCGCCTGTTCCAGCTTGAATGGCCAATGCCCTTGGGCGCCCGATCCACGCCATCGGGAGATCGTCGTTGAGAAAAATGGGGGAATATCTCGGACCGCCTGCAAGGCGGTTAAACGCTCGAACTCGTCATAATATTTTTGCCGTTTTGTGTGGCGCCATGCCAGCCAAAGAAACGGAGGAAATCGGTTAGCAGGCCAAGGCCACTCAAAATCCCGATCTCGATAGGGGTGCTTGTAATCTCGATCCATCCAAAATTTTGCGATCCCTTCGATCATCTGGGCGATCTGGCCACGCTCCTCCTTAGTCGCGAGCGCCCCAAACTGGTCAATTCCCCAAGCCGCATAAAGACACTGGTCGGTGGAGCTTTCTGTGGAAAGCCGGCCATTATGAAACTTCGAAAAAAAGCCTGCGGCTAACGATTGTGAGCGCTGGTAAAGCTCACGAATGGCCACAAAAGCCGCACGAGCGGTTTGGAGGACTTCCTCATCCTGGGTCACCTGATATTTGAGAACTTGCGCCGCCAGCCAAGCCCCCGTGCACATCCCGCAATTCTCATACGCGAAATAACTCCCAAAATTCTCATTCCCCAACGCGGGGGGGTGCCTCATCCGATCTACCCCCAACCCAAACTCTTCTGCACAAAACGGCTTTTCAGTTTTTGAATCTACGAAGGACAAGACCAAGCCATGCGGTTCAATTAACTTTTTCCTGACGAAGGATTCCAGTCGTTTAGCTTTACCCTCCAATACCGATTGCGTCACACCCCGCTTCTTCCAAAACGCCGCACAAGAATCAAGCAAACACCTCCGCCAATCAGCATAACCAAGGAGCTTGGTTCGGGAATAGCTTGGAACTCGAGCGAAGATCCGTTGAATCGGAAAGTACCAGAATTGCCACCCCCCAGATTGGTGTAGGTGAAATCTGTGGCGGCGAAGTTCGTGCCTAACTCCCCGCCTCCAACAGACGCGATGCTATCCCAATCCACCAGCTTGAATATTCCTGTATCTGTGCTGCCCAAGAAATCAAAACGGAAGGTCGTTCCTGTGCCTTTGATAAACTCGCTGGCTGCACCCGTAATCTGGAGAAGATCCGCCGTGTTGGCTGCGCCTAACTCGAACTGCCAATCAGTAGTTGCGCCCCCGCCGAGCAGACTTCCATTCCAAGTGACATCATTTGCCACCCTGAGTGTCCCAATGCTGTTTCCTGGCGCCAAGATACCGCTGATCGTGGTCGCACCCTCAATTCTACCCGCCCCAGCAAGAGTCGCCCCGACCGCCACATTGACAGGAACTAAAGTACCAGTCGCAGAGCCTGTTGTATTATTCACCAGCAGGGTACCTGCCGATACATCGAATGCGGATCCAGAGATGCTATTGCCAGCCGATCTCGTCAGGCTCAGAGTACCGGCGCCGGTTTTGCTAATCGAAGTACTAGCAGTATTCCCACCAGTCAAGAGCCCACTCATAATCAATGTCCCTCCGCCTGCAACATCAAAAATATTATTTCGAGCCGCACCCCCACCGCCAGTAAGGACAACCTGTCCCTCAATAGTCGAGGTTCCAGTTGTGTAGGTAGCACCGATTGTGCTGTTGCCAGCAGTGCCGGTAGTGCCGAAAGCAAAAGATGTCGTCGAGCCAATTGTGATGCCAGAAGTCGCCAGATTAACCCTTCCTGCAGAAGGATTCACTGATCCGCCGAGGTTACCGCCTCCAACAAAGTTAATCACGCCGCCAGTCCCGGTTGAAAGCTGAACGTTCGCCAAACTGCTACCTGCCGCCAGATTTAAATTTAGGACGCCTGAAGCATCGGCCTTAATGCTTGATCCCGCTACTCCAATCAATACTCCGTTAATGGTTAGCGCTGCAGATCCCGTTGTACTATCGTTCGCCTCAAGAATCACCGCCTGGGCCGTAGTGGATCCAATTTGCAGGGTTGCATTCGAAGCGATGGTGATTGATCCTCCGTCTCCTGGTTGAATTTTCGTCTGCCCTGTTAGGTTAGAATCCTCAAGCAGAACAGTTAAATTGCTAAAGGTTTGATTGCTTGCGCCAGTAACTGCGACGTTCCTAATAAAACTTGCTGTTGCCGTCGTATTTGGATCGATTTTCAGTGTCGTGTTAGCGCTACCTGCACCAGTGATATTATAACTCGTTTTAGTTCCGCTGAAGTACCAGTACATCTGTTGGACTGTGAAAAGACCTGCGCCAAGAGTAGGTGCGCTTTGAGTAGAATAACCAAATCTTGCCACATCTGTACTCGTCGGAGCAGATCCATCGCCCCAGTTAGATCCAGTGGACCAGTCACTACTCGTAGCGCCACTCCAAATATCGGTAGCGGCTTGTCCCATTCCACTTGATAAAAGAGTTGCTAAGCCAACAAGCAGAAGCAAAGAAGTTTTAGATGTAATCTTTACCATTTTGTTTTTCATATAATCATTATTTAGCATATCTTAGAGAATTTTCTTCGGATAATTATCCTAAACTTCATTTTGTGCATCATTCACTATATATACTCCTGAAGTACAATGCTTTATGCACCAATATTACTTCCTAAATTTGTTCTGTGTTGCTGAATCTCAGAAGGATACAGGCACTTTTGCTGATTCTTATAAGGATAAGGGGACTACCCTACCCGACCGCAGATCATACCCAAATAAGGCCTAATATCTCTCCACTCTTTTCCCTATTTATTTGAGACAATTTTTACCCGACTCCACTGAGCAAAAAGCAAATCTCTCAGAACAAGTGCAGCCAGGTCCGTCTGGAAAAAAGATGCGACTCATTACCTTTTTCAGCTTAGTCCTTTCCTTGGGTGGTTTGGGAGGATTGGGATGGTAGCGTTAAAAAGTAAATCATGATTTCGATTTTTCCTCCTTTTAACCCAAGGCTGCAGTGCGGATGGCAATCCGCGGGTCACTGAACCCGACCGATCCCCATGTCAAAACGCAAATTCGCAGTCGTCGGCACTGGTTCCCGCGTCCCGATGTTTATCGATCCGATCGCGGACACCTACCGGGAGACGTGTCAGCTTGTTGGATTGTGCGATCCCAGCAAAACACGCCGCACGTTTCATCAGCGTCGGCTTCAGGATCTTTATGGTGCAGCCCTTATTCCAACCTTCTCGGATTTCGGGGAGATGCTGAAGGTGGGGCAACCCGATGTGGTGATCGTTTGTACGCCTGACAATCTCCATCACAAATTCATTGTGCAGAGCCTGGAATTTGGTGCGGATGTCATCTCCGAAAAGCCCCTGACCACCGACGCCGCAAAGTGTCGGGCCATTTGCGATGCGGTAAAACGCACGGGACGGTCCGTGCGCACCACCTTCAACATGCGCTGGACCCCGGGGGCCAGCAAAGTGCGGGAACTGATCGCCCAAGGAACCATTGGCCGAATCCGGCACGTGGACTTCGAATATCAGTTGAACACGTCCCATGGCGCGGATTATTTCCGGCGTTGGCATAGTACCAAGGAGTATTCTGGTGGACTGCTGGTCCATAAATCCACCCACCACTTTGACCTGATCAACTGGTGGATCGATGCGATCCCGAAAACGGTTTTTGCCATGGGAGATCTCGTTTTCTACGGCAAGAAAAATGCCTTGGAACGGGGGGATGACAAGCTCACGCGCTATGGGAGGTATACGGGTGTCCCCGAGTCTGTGGGAGATCCGTTCCGCCTTGCGCTGGACGATGGGAAGGATCGCTTCGCCCGCGAGCTGTATCTGAATGCAGAGGAAGAGACTGGCTACATCCGAGACCAGAACGTTTTCCGTGAAGGAATCGACATCGAGGACTCGATGAGCCTTTTAATCAGGTACCGCACCGGGGAAATGGCGACTTACTCTCTCAACGCATATTGTCCGAACGAAGGATTCCGGGCCTTATTTTCAGGCGATCGTGGGCGCATCGAATACGTAGAGAAATTTGATTCCCATATCCTGGGTGAAAACGGAGAAACAAAATCTAATTTGGAGGGACACTCGAGAAGCTTGCAGATTCAGAAATTGTTTTCGGAGCCGTATGAAGTTCAGATCGCCAAGGTCGAGGGTGGACACGGAGGAGGCGACACCCTGCTTCGCGAACAGATCTTCTCGGCCGCCCCGCCGAGAGACCTTCTTGGACGGAGTGCGGGACACGAGCAGGGAGCCGCCTCCATGCTGGTGGGGGCGGCTGGGAACCTCTCGATCTCCACTGGACAGCCGATCAAAATTGACGATTTACTCGAGCTGAACTCCTCTGCGACGCGCCTGCACGAACTCTGCTAAGCATTCGGTTCCGGCCACCTTTGGCATGACTGCAGGTGATGATGTTGCGCGAAACTCTTGCCTGATCACGGCGAACTTCTCAAACGAACTTGGGGGGCTCTTATTGAAACACCCTGCGAATCAAGGCTCTTTAGATAGGCTATCGCATTCTGGTTCGTCCTTTCGAAAGAGAAGTCATAAACGAGGAGGTGCATCTCCTTCACTTCGGGACCGTAGGTAAAGTAGGCATCACAGTGATAATTGGCCATGGCCACCTCAGCAGATTTGACTTCTTCCGGGTTGTAGAAAAGTGCGCAACCCCCTCCCCCTTTCCGCGTGTCAACGGCCGGAGTATCGAGATCAAAAACAGCGTCGTGCAGAAAAAACCAACGCTCCTCGGGTTCCAATTTGAAGGTAAAGGCCTTCTCCCCCGGTCGGAGCACTTCGGTTCGTTTCGTCGTGGCTACGGCCCGTGTCAGCTTATTTTTGGGCTCGTCTGTGCTTGGAAAACATTCCAGACCGATGCGCGTCGCTTGGAGCGGTTGGTGGGGCTCGACCCGGACGGTAAGAATAACTTTGTCGTCCCCCTGCCGCATCGTGAAGAGAAGTTTTACTTTTGCCTGTTCCCCGTCTTGCACCGCCTCAATGCGGGCTTCGGTCGCGTCACCGCCAAGGGTTATTAATGTTTTTTCCTCGAATCCCTCTTTCAACGAGTGTCCCTTGTATTGGAAATAGCGCTCCCCGTTGACCCACACCGTGCAGAGCTCGTTCATCTTCCAATTCATCTGCACGGGAAGTGGCATACCGATGGATGCGCCGTTGGATTTGAAGGCGAAGATGCGGCGTCCAGTGTCGATCGTGATGAGACGCTCTAGATAGATCTGCCCACCCATCTTGGACTCGGTGTAACCGGTGTCGGTCACCTTCATCTCGGCCAGCGTAAGACCCCTCGTTAAGAGCATGGCCATCCAGAATAGAAATGCCGCAGAATATCTCTGGGCGCTTCTTCCTAGGAGCATCTTGATTCGATCCCGCCCGCCGTTTTGGGTAATTGGATTTGATGTTTTATTTCCTCCATTGAGGATAGCTCCATGGAAACCCACCAAGGTTGCCGACACCCTTTTTCCGTACCCCGTTCTCCATGGCATCCAGATCATTCAGGACTACATGAAAAAGGGGTTCTTTTCATGTTGGGATGAGAATCCCATGCTCTCCCGCAATAGTGAATGAGTTGCCGCGTTTGGATAGCCATCATCTCCTCTCGCCTTGTCCTGCCAAAATGCGAGGAATGGTGGGGTGCCGCTTCGGGGGATTTCCTCTTGGGCACAAATGAATCATGAATCAACCGACAGACCAACTTCTTCCTGGCACTGAAATACGTTGGGCGGACATACGGATTACCAGAACCGCTACGGAACTAGAGTTGTCCAATTCAAAGTTGGTCAGGGTTCTAGATTTATCCTTGGCTGTACCCCGCACGAAGAACCTGCGGCACAGTCCACTCAACACCGAGTATGCCTCGGCAAGACACAACCAGTTGGATTTCTCCTTCATGGGTTACAACCTTCCCGATTCTAAACGAACGACTCATTTCGCACTGGAATCGGTCGAGGTCGAGAAAAACACCGACTGCGTTTTGGATGGTCCCCATGTTCTCGTTCGTTTGCAGATTCATGACACAATCCAAGGACTGCATTTCGTCCGCGAGTATTTTATCTATCCCGACCTCCCCATCCTCGCCACACGTTGTGGCATACGGGCGGCTGTCTCGCCCAACCTTTCCTGGTCTCCCCGCTGCCTTTCCTTTAACCAAAACGCGCAACCCTCCCTTCTAGAAAGCCGGATGGACAGCCTGAGACTTGCCGAAGGCTTTGGAGATTTCCGAGCGGTGGAGTTTTTCGGGCGCTCGGACTACACCAATAGTTTCCTCCGCGAGCATCCCCTCGCTGGGCCGACCTTTACCGTCCAGGGTAATTTACTATTCGCGGAAAAGATCGGTGTTGGTGGAATCTTTTTTTTGCAGGAAGCCCCTCCCAGTAGCGAGCGCCGAGATATAGAACTGCACGACTTTCGCCTGGAGGACGAGACGGTCCATTCGTGCTGCTGGGGAGTCGCTCCCCACGAAGTCAGCCCGGAGGCCACACTCTATGGATATCGAAGCGTCATCGGGTTGTATGGAGAGGAGGAGCTGGGTGGACGCCGGTTATTGAAAGAGTATCTCCGAACCCGGTTTCCTCAGGATCGGAACAAAGATTTCTCCATCATGGTCAACCCTTGGGGCTCCGGGAGCTTTACCAAGGATTTGAGCGAAGCTTTCTTACTCAAGGAGATTCAGGCCTCCTCGGAATTGGGTGCGACCCATTATCAGATTGATGACGGCTGGCAGGCAGGGAAAGGCCTCTCGGCACTGATTCATGACAATCAAGCCATCGGAGAGGATTTTTGGAACATCTCCAAGGATCGTTTCCCCGAGGGGCTTGGTAGAGTTCATCAGGCTGCCATCAAGCATGGGGTCGAATTGGCGCTCTGGCTGGCTCCTTCCTTCAACCGCGAATTTCGAGATTGGAAGTTTTTCGTCAACCTGATCGGTGGGTTACATCGGAAATTCGGAATGCGCATGTTTAAAATTGATGGGGTCGAGCTGCGCACGAAAGCTGCGGAGGACAATCTCGAGCAGTTGGTTCGCACCCTGAGGATGGAGTCCGGCGGGAAGATTCTTTTCAACTTCGACACGACTGCAGGTCAGCGGGCGGGTTATTTCCTGTTTTTGGAATACGGGAATATTTTCTTGGAGAATCGCTACGCCTGCCACCGATGGGGACAGGTTTATCATCCCGAACAGGTCCTGCGAAATCTCTGGACTCTGGCCCAGTACGTCCGCCCTCAGACGCTGCAAATCGAAGTGACCGACTATCTCAACATCAACCGTGACTATTACGACCAACTCGGCGTCAGTCACCCCGATCTTTACTCCCCGGAATATTGGGCCGCCGTGACTCTATTTGCCCAGCCACTCGTCTGGCTGTCTCCCTCCAAATTGGATCCAGCGATCCAAGCCATCTATCGCGATGTCTTGCGCTTGCACTTGCAGCACCGGGACGGGATTTTTAGTGGGGAGATTTTCCCCGTCGGCAACAAACCTGATGGTGCCAGTATTACAGGATTCCAGTCCCATCATTTCAAGGATGGCTCTGGGTTCCTGATCCTCTACCGCGAATTGAAAGCGCCCGCGATCGGAAAGGTAAAGATTCACTTCGCTCTTGATGCCCATCTTGTTTTGACCAGTTTGAGCGACGATTCTTGTGTGATTGAAAAGTGCACTGGCCAAGAAACTGTCGAGGTAAGCCTCGCGGCCCCAGGGAGCTTCCGATTCTTCAAATACGAGCGGAAATGATAAGGGATGGGATGAGTTGTTCTGGCAAAGGCTTTCCTTGAAGATACGAATCTTTGCCTGCCTCTATGTTTTCGGCACCACACTGCTTCAAGCGCAGGCTGCTACAAACATTCCCACTCCAGCCACTTTGCAGGTTATGAAGAGTGGTGGCGATGTTCAGATACGAAGTCCGTTCTACGATGGCAAAGATCTTCTCATCTGGATCGGTCTTGGACTGAACCATCAGATTAATTCGCGCTCTACGTTCCTGGTGGATTCTTCCGCACCGATGTCTGAGCAAATACCTTCGAATGCCCTGACGATACATGGGAACGGCGACGATGCTGCGGCATGGCGGATTAACAGCAGCCCCATTGGGGCCAATCACGGTGTCGAAGGGGTGTGCGAGATGACCAGCGTGAGTCATGGCCTCACGACCGCAGATTTGGGGAGCGAGTGGAGCGACGAGGGCGGGCAAAGATTTTACCTGATCAAAATAGTCTCCTCCGATTCCCTTTGGTTTCTTGGCAAGAATTCGGCCAGCGCCCCTTTCTGGAAGTTTGACACTGTTCCCACCGGCCAATCTCTAACCGCTTCGCTGGGCAAGCGGATGCTTCCTTTCAGTAAATATCTCGTGACCCAATTACGGCCTGCGTGCCGGATCCGCCGCCAAGATTATCTGATAAACGGCAACAAGCCCGTGAAGGATGGCCAGATGTCCACAGGCAACTTTTTAGAAATTGCCGAGGAGTACGACATCATCAATCCGGGTTCGGTATTGGCGGACATTATTGCCCACCCGGGAATGGAGCGGAGCTTTATCGCTGATCATCTCGATGCAGTTTTGCGCAACGGAATCACGTATCGATTCTATCCCAACGGTTCTTGCGTCATCGACACGAAGTCCAAAGCTCTGCAGTCGTTCAACTTGGTTGCGGCACTTTTCGTCATGACGGCCAAACTCACGACCATGCATACCTCGTATTCCCGAGAATACTACGTTCCCAAAACCAAACCTTTTATTCTGGGCGGAAGGGCATTCGACTTTCAGAGGATTCAGAATTGCGACGAAGATCTTTCGGAAGCCGTGCATTGGCAAGCCGATGGATCCTACGTGGAAAACCCTCAAAATCTGCCCGAGCGGTTCATCCAGTTCCTGGCTCGCAAGGAGGATGGCAAATCCATCCACGATGTCGGCTTCGCCTTGGGATACTCCCTAATTCATGGCATCACCCAACCTCAGCAGCGCGCGGCCAACGCCAGCGAAGCGGGTTGGTTGAATACGAACATAAAAACCTACCCTACTGCCATGGATTCAAAGATGGGGGTGATTCCGGCCGGAATGGAATTTAATTGCGTAGGCTATCGCGACTACTTTTCTCCCAGGGATTATCCGGATGCATCCTGCGTTTATTGGCATCCGGAGGGCGACGACGTTCTCGTTTATGCTGATTATCATCAAAAGCTCGAATCCACGCTGGTGAAACTTCCTCCGGAATTCACCGGAAGAAAGATTACCATTGTGGAGCAGACTCTATCGATCAATCTGAAGACGAAAGACATCGTTCCCTCCGCCGGTATTGCACTTTCAGTTGCGGAAAACTACGGATACATCGTTCTCAAACTCTCATCGCCGTAAGTCAAACCGGCTTACTCCCGGCTCGCCTTATCTCTTTTCGATCGGAGGACAGTAAATCAACAGATGGGATAGGGCGTCGCTCTCGCCGATAAACAGTTCGCCATTATTCCCTGTGATCAGAACATCCGCTTGATGTGCGACCCAAGTTTTCGGGATTTTGGCTCTCATCATCCCCAAGTCGCTCAGATCTCGTTTCCTTGGGTCGTACCGAACCAAATGGACCAGTTCATCATTCGATCCGCATAGCCCCCAGAGTATCCCATCGTGCCCAACGGTCAGGCTTCGGATATAGCTTTCATTGGCCGGTTTGCCCAAAGAGATCAGCTGCTCGTCTTTGGGATCAAAAGCAAAGAGGTATCCATCCGCATATGTTCCCCCATAGACTATGCCGTCATCCGCCAAGGCCAGAGCGCTGACGGTGTTGAGGTATTCCCGGCCTGGACTGACCGGTATTTTCATACTGGTTTTCCTAAAAACATCCTCTTGGGGCATATAGGCAATCAGGGTTCCATGCTGGCCAGAGAAATAGACATTCCCCCCCGCACAGAGAATGGCCCGGGAGACATTGCTGTGCTTTTTCACCGGATCGATGGTGACCTCCTTCACCGTCATTTTTCGTTTCTCCAAGTCATAGATAAAGAAACGACCAGAATGGTGCGAAAGGCCATAGATCTTTTTCTGATCCGCATCGATTGTCATGCAACCAATGCCGTCACCGGGCACAGCCACTCCTAGATCCTCAATTCCAGCCAACTCGGCAGAGGGAGGCTTGAAAAGGAGGCAGAATTCCCCTTTGTCCCGATCATCCAAGCTTTGAATCAGCAGGTCCTTGGCGAAGGCATCATAAAGATAAAGACGACCTGCTTGATCGGAACCGGTGGCAGGCATCGTTCCAAAGTAAATTCGCCCCTGCCGATCCGCTACCATGCTCCGGCATACCGACTCGCCCCCGCCGAACGTATTCAGCGGAATGAATCTTTTGGTCAATGGCAGGTAGAGAAATAAGTGGGATCTCTTACCCGAGGTAGCTCCGAAGAGCGCTCCATGGTTTCCCATGGTGAGTGCAGTGATGGCACACTCATTTCTCGGAATCAGGGGTGTTCTGCCGCTCACCCCTAGCTCTTGGGCATAGAAGGTTCCTCGGGTGACAAAAACAGAATTTTGCGTCACGGTCGGAAAATGGTAACTGAACAGGAAAGGGCTAAGAGGAGACGACGGAACCTCCCGATAGCGCTCCTTGATTTGAGCCGGTAACTTTTTCTTGATGCCTGCCGGATTGAAAATTATGAGTTGGAGCGGATTTTGTTTTCCCGGTTGTTCGGAACCAAAATAAACATCGCCGTTATGTCCGACGGTGGCTGCCACGGGAGTCGATATTTGGGCCAGTCCTTCCACCTGCATCCGCCCGTAGTAAGTCTTGGTCCCACTTTGAATATCGATCGCCGCGATATGGGAGCCAGGTTGACCAGAAACATAGTTTTTTGTTCCGAAGTAGAGGGTCCCGTTCTGCCCTACTGCCATGGTGCGTCCCAAGGGAACGTCCAGCGAATAGGCGCCCATTTTATCCTCCCCATAGAGCGTGCCATAATCTCGAATTTGCCCGTATTTCCCAATGGTGGGATCGAACTCAAAAACCCGTTGCCCGATCGCGCTGACCCCATAGAGCTTCACCTTGTCTGGACCTGCGATAAAATGCCAAACGCCATTGCCATCGTTCGTGCGCCATGGAGCGTTGGGGATCTGGAGCGGGAGCTTTTCCAGCTTTTCCTCCTTGGGAGAGTAGCGGAGCAGAAAACCCTGACAGTCGGTGGTATAAGCATACCCACAGGCGCTGTAGCAGGGACCCATGAAATCATATTGGGAAATGCGGCCCAGATCTTTGACCTCCCCAGTTTTGATTTTCACCACGATGAAGTGGGACTTTAAAAAGCTAGTGAGATAAAGCTCTTCCCTGTCTGGATTGTAGGTGAGCCAACGACAACCGCCTTTGGGAGAAACCACGCCAAAATCCTGCACCCCCTTGGTCTTGGGATCGTAAATGATCAGGCGGGAACCCTCGAAGCACCGCGAGGCGTCATTATAAACATGCCAATAGTGATAAAAATCCTCGCCAGCTGGCGGGGCCGTCATATGGGTCGCCGCGAAAACCTTCCCCTCCTCCCCGATGCAGATAGCCGTATGAATTTTTGAATGCGGATGACGTAGACTGCCTGCAGCGGGTGGCATGATTTTTCCCAGATCAGCGATGTCCTCAAATCGGTCGGCATCCGGGTCGTAGCAGATCAACTGGGCGGAAATCCCCGGCTGGTCTTGCTCCGCGCTCAGGCCCAGATAAATCTTCCCGTCTTTGCCCGTAGCCGCCGAATAAATCACATTATGGTGGGGCTTCCCCTCAATGATCCGAGCGGTGATCAGACGTTGATCTACGATGTTATCTTTACCCAAGATAGCCTCCGAGGCCGATTGATGGTCTTCCCGATCTTTTTTTCCACGGCTGGATGCTTTTCTTTCCATGATGGATGCCTCTCTTTAAGAGTCAGGCCTTGGCGTCGTTTCCGGCGTGGCTGACATAGGCGGCATAGAGTTTCGCATCTTCGGGCCGGATACCTTCGAATTGGATATCCAGTCGGACGCGTCCGTGTTTTTTTTCTAGGGCCGAAGCGCCCTTCCAACGCACTGGCACACGCAGGCCGTTTTCCATGATGGCAACTGGATCTTCACACCCTGGAACCGGACGAAATCCCTCATCGACCAAGCGGACTTGCAAGTGGGTATGCTCCCCCAATCCATCCACATTGAGAAAGACATGGGCGGTACCATGGGTGATCTGAATCGGGCAGGTGATAACCCGGTGGGGCGGGCGAGCCTCACGGTTTAAACAGCCCGCTAGGTTTTCAGAGCGGAAGGCTTGGATCCATCCGAAACGATCCCTAGGCCAAGAAACCACGAAAACGCCCTGACTTTCCACCGATCGCCAGTTTGAAAACCAGTAAAGCGTACGGTCTTCGTGATTGATCATTCCCTGGCCCTGGACCAGACCCGGGGAAATTCCAATCAGACTGCCCGGCATCTCACGTGCAGATAGAAATGGAAAATCAGGAATCGGTTCGTGAAAGTGAATCGCATCATGGGAGACGGCCAGCCCCAGATCCATGCAGACCAGGCGGCGATCCCGCGACGGATGCCCATTCCACATGCCATAGATACCAAGAATGACATTACCTCGATTCGACATGGCTGCTCCCAGATGGACTTCCTTCTCATGATTTACGTTGGCGGAGGTGGAGGGACCCGTTTGGTCCCCTGCCCGATTCATTCCCAAAGCCGAAATCGGCGACCAGTGGTCAAAATCGGCGGAAACGAAAGTACAGAGGGCACGAGCCATGACCTTGCTGTGGGGCCATGAAGGCTGCTGCCCGTTGAGATAGTACATTCCCCGATGTTTTATGAGACCTGACATCTCCAAGCTGTGACCCAGCGGATTTCTGGGGGAGAGCGTCCATCGAAGTCCGTCGGAACTGAACGCCGCGCCCCAATATACATTGCTCCCAAGCCTCTTGCGGATTTCTGGATCCGGCGTGACCGCTTCAAAGATCATTTTAAACCGACGGGCGGGATCGGTTTCTTCGGGATCGTGAAGAATCACATTCGCGCAAATGTGCTCATCCATCGCAGGAAATTCCACAATGTTGTTCTTTTTGGATCCATTGAACTCCACTAAGCCGAGAACCGGTTTTTCCCAATGGAACCCGTCTCGACTCGTGGCATAGGACATTCGCCAGACCTTGCGCTCATGGCCGGCCCAATTGGTTCGCGGGCCACTATTGCCCATGTACCACATGTGAAAGACGTCACCAATCTTGAGAGTGCATCCATAGCAAACCGCCAGCTCATCGTGCGAACCGGGAGGGCCGGCTGGTACCACGATACTCGAGGCTCGGCTATTTGAGAGGCGGACTTCGGCATAGGCACGAAAAGGGAAGGCGCGATCATCGAACGCAAAAAGAACCGCTTCGGGAAGGGCCTGCGGGTCAGGTAGCGCTGGAAGCAGAATGTTGGCAGGCATCGAACGCATCGCTACTTAAGTAAAGGGTCTGCTCCTTAGCTGACGAGTTCGATCCCTCTCTGGTGAATTCAAGGTGAATGAGCCACTTCGATCGCGGTTTGGGTGCCTTGTTTGATTCGGACCAGCCTGACGATTAATTTCAGGTAATGTCAAATTCTACTCCCTCGCTCCCCTATTCCGATCTTTTGAAGCTCAAACGATGGAACACCCCAACAATTTATAATGGCTGGGAACAGATCACTAGGCATGACGCCGGGCACCAGGGATTTAACTTAGAAGAAACTAAGGATTTTATGCCCCAGATGGGCCCAATGATCGGTAGGGCTGTGACCGTGGTCATCGAACCTGGGAATGCTGCCCACACGAAAACCAATCCCCACTCGACCCGAGAGTATCGGGAATATGTAGCCTCGATCCCCGGTCCGAAAATCGTCGTCGTTCAGGATTTGGACAAACCCAATACCTATGGTGCTTTCTGGGGAGAAGTGAATAGTAGCGCCCATCGCGCTCTGGGATGCGTCGGGACGATCACCGACGGAGCCATCCGAGATTTGGACGAAATGTGCAACGCGGGTTTTAAGGCTCTTGCTCGCCGACTTTGCGTGGGCCATGCCTACGGCGTCCCAGTGCGATGGAATTGCGAGGTGGAGGTTTTTGGCACGCGCGTTAAGCCAGGCCAGGTGATCCACGCCGACAAACATGGCTTCCTCGCCATCCCCGATGAGGATCTGGGAAAACTCGTTGAGGCCGCCTCTTTCATGGATGCCAATGAGTGCCAGACGGTCATACCAGCATCGAAAGATACCTGCGGAAAAACCAATTCAGAAATTCTGCAGTCGCTCGATATTGCCGGCAAAGCCTTCAGCGCAGCGGCCACGGCAAAGTTCGGACGCAAAGGAGAATGGTAGCATTACGACACCCAGCAATCTGACCGACGCCGACGAGTGTCGCTTACTCACTTCCAAGTATCGCGACACCCTTCTCAACGATGTCATTCCTTTCTGGCTGAGGCACGGTCTGGACCACAAACACGGCGGAATCATGACGTGTCTGGATCGGGATGGGTCCGTCGTGGATACCGACAAGAGCATCTGGTTCCAAGGGCGGGCGGGATGGATATTCGGGACCCTTTACAACACCGTGGCAAAGCGCTCCGAGTGGCTGGAGGCGGCCAAGAGTTGCGTGGATTTTAGCCGCAAGCATGCCTACGCAGACGATGGGAAAATGTATTTCAGCGTGACGCGCGAAGGTCAGCCCCTCCGTATGAGGCGCTATGTTTTTAGCGAGGCATTCGCCGCAATCTCGTATGCCGCGTATGCCAAGGCTACAGGCGATGCCCGCTCGGCGGAGGATGCGACGAACTGCTTTAAAACTTTCGTTCGAACTAGCTTCACGCCTGGTGTGATGCAGCCGAAGTTCGAGCCGACTCGCCCGATGAAAGGCCTCGCCTCTCTCATGATCGGCATCGTCACGGCACAGGAGCTGCGAACGAACTTGGGTGATCTCCAGATCTCAGGCCGGACCTTCAGCGAATGGATTGATCACTGGATCGTCGAGGTGGAACGCGATTTCTTTAAGCCCGATCACGGCGCGTTAATGGAATGCGTAGCTCCTGACGGCGGGATTCTCGACCATCACGACGGGCGTACCCTGAATCCAGGTCATGCTATCGAATGCGCATGGTTCATCATGCATGAGGGGCGCCACCGCAGCGATGCACGCCTCATCGCACTGGGCACACGGATTCTCGATTGTATGTGGGCACGCGGTTGGGATGCTGAACATGGTGGCCTTCTTTACTTTACGGATTTAAAGGGCCTTCCGGTGCAAGAATACTGGCACGATATGAAATTCTGGTGGCCGCACAACGAGGCGATCATCGCTACGCTCCTAGCCTGGAAACTGACAGGTAATCCGCGCTACGCCGAGATGCACCGCCTCGTGCATGACTGGAGCTTCCAGCACTTTTCCGACACCGAACACGGCGAGTGGTTTGGATATCTTCACCGCGATGGCAGTCTCTCCTCACGGGCCAAGGGCACGATGTATAAAGGGCCGTTTCATCTGCCTCGTATGTTATGGTTTTGCTGGAGGGAACTGGATCCTGCTTTGGCCTTATAATGCCCAGCGGTGCGATTCCCTCATCGGATTGGGTGCGTTTGCCAGATCTGCCCAGCAAGCTCGGCCTTGCCGGAGCCTTCGCAGGGGTTGCGGATGGCTGCCTCCTCGTCGGAGGGGGCGCGAACTTTCCTGATCAAATGCCATGGGATGGCGGCATCAAAAAATGGCATGACACCGTCTATGCACTCGAAAAGCCAGACGGCGCTTGGAGCACTGCAGGTCAATTACCCATGCCTCTGGGATATGGAGTGAGCGTGACGACTACGTACGGAATCTTCTGCGTCGGAGGCAGCGATTCGCAGAGACATTACAGCAACGTCTTTCGCCTCACCTGGAAAAGGAACAAGCTGACGGCTGAAAACCTGCATCCTCTGCCCATTACATTAGCCAACCACTGTGGAGCCTTGGTTGGCACTACCCTCTATATAGTTGGCGGGAATGAGAAACCTGGCGAGCTGGAGTGCGTGAACCGCGCCTTCACCCTCGACCTGCGCAATCCGACCGCTCGATGGATCGAGATCCCATCCCTCCCAGGAAAACCACGCTTCCTCAGTACTGCTGGCGCGCATGACGGCACACTCTTTATTGTCGGCGGTACCAGCTTGGAATCGAATCCCAATGGAAAGATATCCCGGAACTACCTGAAAGAAATTTGGAGTTATCGCTCAGATCAAGGCTGGGTTCTGCGTGCGCCCATGCTCAAACCAGCGGTAGCCGCTCCCACTCCCGCTCCCGTACTTTCCGGCAGGCTCCACATTCTGACCGGCGATGATGGCTCCCTCGCCCAGTTCCGACCGCTAGCCCAGCACCCCGGCTTTCCTTGTGCCATCCAAAGCTACGATATTTCCACCGATTCGTGGAACTTTGCTGGTGAACTACCCGCAGGTCGAGCTGTGCTCCCATGCGTGCAATGGCAGGGAAAAACCGTAATCATAAGTGGCGAACAGCGCCCGGGGGTACGGACCCCAGAGATTCTGGCAGGAAAACTAAATTGATTTTTAATCAACAGAGATCCTGCCTCAATCAAAGATTTTCAGGACGTTGCCCTGCCAACATTAGGGGCAAGGTAAAACGAAAAATCGGGTGGGCTAGCCATTCCCCTCTGAATGGTTGTCCTAGGTCAGCACCCACCCTCCTTGCCTTTGTGCTATTTTTTCGACCGAACAGTCTTGGAAGGAGTGGGTGACGAAGCGATGGAGGAGGTGGAAAAAAGACGAAAGCTGGAACATACACCCTTCATCGTAAAACGTATTTCCATCCTACCTTGGGCTTGCTTCACCAAATCGGCTCCTTCAACCCCAACCTCTTCCAGTTGACCCAAACCCAGTCGGACTGGATCGATCGATAGCAAAATAGGGGCAAAAGCATAGATATCTGCCCGGCCATCAATCCAGCGGCTGGCATCGTAGAGTTGATTTAAAATCCAGATATGAACGTCCTTAGAACGGCGTGTCACCACGACTTCCAAGCAATGGGGCCCAGAAATCTTCACGGCCTGTCCCACTAAAAGGCTGCGGACTAAATTGAGCGCCAGCTGCTTGGGCCACGGATTACGAAGTTCCCCCCCACTGGCATGAAAAAGTCGAAGCGCACCTGCGACTATGGAACCAGACCCCACCTTGCGCCTGATTAGACCCGGAGCCCAGTTCTTTTGAGATTTTAAAGCCGGAAAGTTCGGGGCGATTTGAATGTCAGTCAGACGCTCTTTACGGGCGAAGGGAGGGATTAAATCGGCCAGCACCTTAAACCCATCTGCGGGAAGTTCCGTCGCCTGAGCTCCGCTGAAATAAACCGGCTCCCCTGAAAGAAGACCATCGGCTAACTCGGCCGTCCTAGGCAAAAGGTAATAACAGTCCATCGGCTCGGCTGGGTACACCTGAATTTGCAAGAACTGGGCGATCGGGCTGCGTGGGGAAATGGGGCCATCACAATAGACCTGACCTCCCTTCCGGAGAAAATCTTCTAACGCAGGAATTTGCTCCAAGGTGACATCATCGGATGCCATGAGAATTAGCCGCGCAGCTTTGAGACTTTGGATGTCGCGCCCATAGCTGTGCAAGATTTGGCCTTGGCTTAGAATATCCCACCAACCCGTCCCCAACATCTCCTGAGAAATGCGGCTTCCAAGCATCACCCCCACCTCGAAAACGGGATGCGATTCCTTAACCTGCTCAGCCAGGTGGCGGCACGCATCCGCCCAAGCGGGTAAGCGAGCTAAGTTTGAATCCTGTATACGGCCATCCGGGGCGTGGTTAATCCCCAAAGTGTAAGTCCCCCCATGCAGGAGAGTGGTGGCGGCTTCGAGTTCAAGAAGTGAGGTGGTCTTCGAAACGTTATGGGACCAAACTAGCTCCGAACAACTCATCAGTTCGAAAGCATGCCCTTGGTTGGAGTAAAGTCGTGAATATAGACTTCGCGGTTCAGCATGATGAGCCTCTGAGGATAACCAATCCGAAAGCTCATCCACCCGATCATAGTATAAGTGTCTTTTTCTTCCTGCCCCATTAAAGGAAAGAGCGATCGGCCGCTTCAGCCGGGCCAAGGCACGCTTGAGGGCGATCAAAAATCGCCGAAAGGTTTCAGCCCGGAACTCCTCATGCCTTGTCGTTCCAAGGGATTCGATCAGATGCTCTCCTTGGTACCATTCGGAATAAGCCCGATGACATGAAGAACAGAAACACGTTTCCTTGCCTTCGGTTCCGCGGTTTTGTGGAGGAAGGGGCGGCAGATAGAGAATGTCGAGCCAGACACTGTCTAAGTCGTATTTTTCGCAGAACTCGACCATTTGCTGAATTGCAAAAGAACCAAACCCACTATTCAGGCACATCCAGTGATAGTGAAAGAAATACCTGTGATCCGGGACAAGGACCCGGTCCTGTACATCCCGAATCCGCCACTCGGGATGTTCACTGCCTGCCAGACTATTGAGGCTCAAAGAATAATACGGAATAACGTGGATACCTCTGCGTCGACAACTTTCCACCTGCTCCCCGAAATAATCTCGGTCCGGTTGGCAACGCGTGAACTGCGATGGGTAAAGATAGTGGCCATCATGGTGCACGGTCAGCAAAGTGACTGAATCGAACCCGCATTTTTTCCATGCTTCGGCGTAGGCTTCTGGATCAAAGCGAGACTTGTCTACGGCCCAGGCAGGACTAATGAAATGAGGAATAGCTCGAAGACGATCCTGCCGGACCCACGGAAATAAACGATCTACCTCTTGGGGGGATCGGACCACATCCAAGGCGGGATCAGCCAGCAGTGGCACAAGTTTCCTTACAGCCCTTCACACCGCCAACGAACAAATTCGTATTCGACAACCCCTTGGCCGGAGAGAGTTCCGAAATCACCGAATTCAATCCAATGCGCCCATCCACCCCCGTTCCCCACAGCCGGACTAACCGAAACGGTAGCCAACGGCTTTTTTGCTTCATCGATATATAGGTCCACCTTTCCATCAGCAAGAATCAGCTTATAGAGGTGAGACGCGGAACCCACGGAGTAGGGAATTTGGATCCGCTGCGCCCCTTGCAACTCGATGCTAAACTGATTCATCCGTATCGAAGCCATCCCGGCCCCTCCCTTCCTCAGCTCTAAACCGAGAACAAAGTCGTCTCCTGAAACAATCCGGGCTCTCATCTCAACCGTTACACGCGTAGCAACTTCGGGAAAGAATATCGGGTCACTGCTCATTCGCCAGCCCAGACGACTCGTGTCCCCAATGACGACCCGCAAAGCCTTACCCTTGTCCGTTTTAGCAATCTCTATTTGTGCGGCTCCACTATGAACATCCTCTTTCCAAGGAGGAAACGATTCCAAGGGAAGAGCATCCCCCTTGTACTCCCCCGACCAAGGCTTATCCGCAGCCTCGAGAGGAAAGCTACTGCAAGCCAGAAGCACGATAGAGAGAAATAATAGGATAGAAGGTTTTTTGCTCATGAATTCAAATTGAGGGATGTTTTCACTCGCTCGCAATCATGATTTATGCCCCGCCCCAACAGGTGAATGAGTCGCACCAAGGAAACCGAGAAAACGGATTTAATGAACTCGATAAATGGTCTTCAAAAGGGTTGGTAAGACAAGACGCGCGAGCAGGTGATTCCCTTCCACCGACAGATGGACGCCGTCAGGATGAAGCAGATTGGACGTCGTTTTTCCATTTGCCTTAAGCCCGGCCGGAATATCGATCAGAGGGCAACACTCCTTACGTGCTAAAGAAATCATGGCTTTCCGGTACGCAGGGTAAACCGCCATGTGCTGAATCCGCGAAGCCTTCTCCGCTTTGAGGGTAGAATGCTTCGCTACACTAGGAGCATGCAGGCAGAGAAAGATCCCCTCACCACCCCCAGCCCGAATCATTCGGAGAATCTCTGCAAGATTCCGCGAATACTCCTCCACGCCAACTCTGGCCGTTTTACGTCCGACACGTACGTTGGAATCATTCATACCGAATGAGATCAGAACCCAAGCCGGAAGATGCGGTCGGATGCTAACATCAAACCGATCTAAAGCTTGCACTGTCGTATCCCCACTGACCCCACGGTTGTACACAAGCATCCTACTTCCTTTATCTTGTAAGCCTCGTTGCAGAATTGCAGGCCATGCGTCCTGATAGGAAAAAGCCCAGGCTTGGGTGATCGAGTCTCCAAAACAGACCAACCGGGAAAGGTTCTTCACAATTTTCTACCCCTTGAAACCCTGCTCTTCAATTCGTCTAACGGTCTCCCCAGGAATTAATTCGACAGGAATAAGGATCGGTGAGGGTGCTTTGGGTTTCCCCTCAATCTGATTAATCAGAGTTTCTGCAGCGGTGTGTCCCATAAGCAAAGGATACTGATTGATGGTAGTAATCTGCAAGGTTTGCTCTCCAGGGGCCAAATTACCTATGCCCGCAATGGAAATAGCACTCGGTACAGGATACCCCAAATGATTGAGAATACGGAATGCTTCTCCCGCCACATAAACTGAATCAAAGGCTATGCCTGTGATTCTATGATCGGCGCTAAGCATTCTCTGTAAAACGCTATGTAAATTACCGGCCTTTTTTGAAAAGGCCTGCAACCTCTGCAGGGAATCCGTTGCCTTTGCTTCCTGCAGAGCCTTGCGGAATCCTTCCACACGCTGTTGCAAATCGGTCCGACTATTGTCTTGAGAGATGAATGCGATTTGCCGATGCCCCAGTTTTAGGAAGTATTTTCCCAAAAGATATCCAGCTTGGAAATCGTCGGTCTGAACTTGACTCACACCAGGGTGCGGGACGGAAGTGTTGAGGTAGAGGTTTTGCAGTCCTGCAAACGACCGGTGAAATGGTCGACTGATCACCATTCCCTTAACTCCCGCAGTCTCCAAGAAATGTCGGAATTTATCAGGATCGTGCTCCCCCACAGGGGGACTAAAGAATTGCACCCCATATCCCCGCTCAAAGGCTTCCTCTTGAATTCCAACTAATAGGTTGGAGAAAAAGGAACCTGCTCGTAAATTCATCAAAACTCCGATGCATGGTCTTTGCTGGCGAATGCTAGAATCCGATACAAACGTACCCGCCCCCCGCCTTCTTGTCAGATACCCCTCAGATGCCAACATAGAAACAGCCTTATTGCAGGTGGTTTTGTTGGCGGAAAATCTTTTTGCCAAGGCATATTCAGAGGGCACCTTGGCTCCAGCAGGGAGTTGTCCGGACAAGACTCGTCCTAAAAGATAGTTCCGAATCGCGCTATGTTTGTGGCTTTCACCCGAACACACGTTCGATCCCATCTCACGCGATGAGGTTACCTTCTTCTTCAATGCGGTTCTAATCATGCCTGTGCCTAGGCAAACGAGTTTGAAGGTAATTGCCAATGCTCGTCTCGGATCAAAAACCGAAGGCGAATGATTCACCCTGGCACCATGCAATAGCACGCGGTTGACAATTTAGAGTAAGGGACAAAGTATCAACTTTATATTGTCCACTCAATCAGCAGAAATTTTCGAAGGATTTTTCGGGTCCACTTGGTTGATCCATGGTTGTGTGCCGCCCGACAAAGTCACCCTTCGCCCATCCACATGCTCACGTTTCCGCTCTCTCCAACAAAAGGCGAAACAGATTAAACCAACGGACGCCCACTCCATCCGACCCCCTGCCCCAGCCGCGTCTACTGCTGGTTCCAACCTGCCGATGAAAATTAAAGAATGCTCTAGCCAAGTCTTTCATGCTTTTAGTTTATTTAAGCACGGTTGGCGCAATCGTGGACCATCAAGTCCCTACCTTCGTGCTTAAACCCTTTTTGTGATGACGCTTGAAAGATTTTCCCTGGGATTGGGCGACCGCTTTGGAAAACAAGGCGTAGCCCAACTCGCCGCCCTGCAACAAGCCGCCTCCAAGGGCGTTGCCATCACCCCCGTTTGGAATAAATCCAACCGAGAACACAATCTGATTGGCACTGGACCCGCCGATACCCAGCTGGCCGCTCAAAAGGCGGTGCAAACCGCGGGATGGACTCGCCCTTATCACCTCGATGCAGACCATATTGGCCTCAAGACGGTGGACCGCTTCCTACCCCACTGCGATTTTTACACGATCGACGTTGCTGATTTTATCCGGCAACCAGCGACTCCCGAGGATGGGACTGCCGTGCGAACCTCTCTACAATCCATCGTAGGCCGGAAGATTCCCGAATTGGGGAAGACAGACCCGATCCCCCAGAGCGAGATTGATACTTTCCTTTCGGTTTACGCTTCCGCCATTCGCGAGGCTGGCCGTATCTACCTCCACATCGCCAAAGCCAAAGGAGAAGAGAACTTTATTGCAGAAGTTT
>Ga0114976_10000050_pt1 | contig 57361 bp, 44 predicted proteins | sample S_130805_EF_Meta_FD_87319 | JGI IMG/M metagenome (GOLD analysis project Ga0114976, IMG submission 87319) | Freshwater microbial communities from Lake Simoncouche, Canada to study carbon cycling - S_130805_EF_MetaG | ecosystem: Environmental > Aquatic > Freshwater > Lake | place: Lake... | reverse complement strand
TTGTTGAAGCGAACAATATAGACTAGAGTAACGAATGAATAAATCTTTACTAGAAAAGGACTATAAAGGCCTGACCCAGCTGCAAAGCGTGTGTAACTCATTCCTAGAGGGAAGGTGGGAGTATCTTCATCACTCGGTGAATACTCTGGGGTGGGGCCACTGCCCTGATATACCGCCCACTTCATCTTGTGTGAAGATAGACGCTTATCCATTAAGTGAAAGTCACAGTTATATGCTGCATAGTCCTTAATTACGTTAAAAGAAATCATAGGAGCATATGGATCTTGAATGAGATAAAGCATGGATCCAGGAATAAATCCCCAATCATTCAAGCAGGGGTTCTGATCATTCAGACCTCTGCAATTCCAAGAATGAGACCCACCAGTTGTCAGCAAGCACTCTCCATTACCAGCATATTTACTATTAGGAAGCTGAGCACATTCAGATTCAGAATATACACGAATAACATTATCAGGGCTCGCTTTTCCAAAGCATTTACAATACTCTGGAATATTAGGATCTATCACCTTAACTTGTAAACTGAAATTCTTACCATTTCCAATATAGTAGCCAGTTAAAACATTGGGCACATTCGGCTGAAGGGTCCAAGGGGTCTGCGTAAACATCTGACTTGCAGGATTTCCAAAGCTGTTGTACAAGGATGACATCTCCTCATTTGGAACATTAACACCGTTTCCTCTATCATTCGCGTTATATATTTTGTAATCATTCATCATCGGCACACTTCTATTACCTCCAACAGCTGAACCACGATTTCTCGCTAAAATGAAGCCTGAATCGCCTGTAAACTGTATGTGAAATTGCAATGGAGTCTTGACTGCCAGATTCGTAAAATATACAAAGGAACCCATTGATCCAACTCCTCCAGGTACTCCAGTAGTATTTGCCAGATTTGGTATCTGAGAGCGTATACGACGGCCCAAGAAAGTAGTGTTGTATGTACTAGACCCCTTCAAATCCGCATCAGGAGTGAACCAGAAGATCTCCACATTGTTCAGAGAATCCAGAGGGAACTGAGGGACAGCCTTATTATCAAGAGGAATACCCTGAAATCTCCTAATATTCTTCTGCTGAATTGCCCTATCAGGGGATGCAGAATTAGACTGCAGATTCTGAATGGCATTATTAACTTCATTCCAAGTATTGTAGTTATTCCACATTGAAAAATTCGAAGGCTTAGGATACATCGAGCCAGTCTCCTGACCCCCTGCGCGTTTGAATGCCTTCTGTAAGCAATCCAAGCTGAAGGGTCCTCTCGATGTAGGCAGAAGTTCCGTACAGAAATCGTATTCTTCAAAGGATCCCTTCGTGAAGCAGAGATCCGCAGCAGAAGCCTTAAGCCCAGCATTTGGAGATGAAGATGATGCGTTGAATAAATCTTGGAACTCATTCAGAGCTTCAGACACAGTTATCTTACCTGATTTGAGAGCGGTTTCATTGAGACCGGCCGCTGCACGCTGTTGGTAGGTAATATAGGCTCTCGCTTCGGTCAAGGTATCAAGATAATTCGTGTCACTTCCAGCCTTTAGAGCCGTAATAAGAGTACCAGCATTGGAACAACCTGCCTGGGCTGCTGTCTTGACAAGGCAGTCACGAGGTAAGGCGCCATTCGTCAGAGGGTCACAGGGGCCCTTGGCTGCTACCCAGGCAGCAGTTACAGCAGCAGGAGACCCCTCAGGCGGGGGTGGGGGCGGTTTAGGGCACATGGATCCAGTAATAGCAAGTTTAGATGCACTACAGGCATTATTGCCATCGTAAGGATATGCTGCAATAGATCCATTAATAGGTATAAACTTCTTGCTCGTTGTACAGAATCCACAAATACCACTGTATTTGGCATTGTCTACCGTCTCACACACTTTTCCAGCATCACTGCATAAATATAAATGGTACTTCTTCTTAGCAGCGTTCAAGTCCCACATCCAAGTTCCAGTGGCAGAGGAGTCTACCACTGGGCCGTCGATAGTACCATATGCACCACGACCAGCACTAGGATTCGCTGAATTATAAATCCATCCACATCTCATCCTAGTTGCAGGATTCGTGTTAGCAGCCAGATTACTGAGATGTTCAAACTGACTACTTGCACCACTTCCTAGATTCTCACAAGCAGCCTGTCTGGCACCAAGTAGATTTTTGGTCAGAGCATTGGTTGGCAATATATGTTTATTCTCCATAGCATTACTTCTGCGATCCATTCCAACCTGGCCTGCGTAGTTTGAAGGTCCAGTCAGCTGATCAATTAGAAGACCCATGTAGGTTGTCGTATTTGAGTTAAGATTCAAGTTTGATGCGCTAGGATCAGTACCAACAAGGATAGCATTTGGCCTTCGTTCGCCATAGTAATATCTTAGCCGTTCCTGTGAAACCATATCAGTGTCTGTTACCGTGAACGGTTCAAACATGGTTTTAAACAGCCCTGAGAACATCGCCTTCTAACTAGATTATATAAGTAAATATTACTTATATAATTTACTTTCAACAATTCAAACTATCCCTTCTACAGTGACTGACCGGGACCAGTAGATGCCGGCGGAGCCGGCGGGGTCTCAAGGATAACCTTGCCATTAACCGTATAACTTATATTCTCAATCATAGCATTAGCTGCAGGGAAGGTATTATCAGCTGCAAAAAATGTGTATTTCTCCTCTGGAGTTCTAGAATACATTCTTTTTGAGGGTTGAGTGAAGCTCTTTGTGACCCCAGCAACTGTTATAGTAACTGAAGTACCACTTGTTTTAATAGTAATATTTGACTTCTTATTCATAGGTAATGCAGGGTAATGATTAGCATTATCAGCTGATCCCCACCAATTCCAATCCCACCAATTTGGACCATTATCTCCAAAAATTATATAAGGTATAGTTGATCTACCCTCGAAAATAATCAAAGGGTTTCTTTCACCATAAGCAGGGGGGAAACCATTCGCTGTTGCACTGCTGCTTATTCTTATAATACTTCCATAGTTGTTAGAAATTACACCATATGGTGTAATATCAAAGGATAAGGTGTAGTCAAAATTTTCAGGTAGAATTATATCACTCTTAAGAATTGTATTAGAAGCTAATTTTGCAGGCCCTGAGTATCCCTTGTATGTAGATGTATATGAGGGTCTAGGATTAGGTATAATACCATAACACTCTAGAATTGATGGTGCCTTTGTATCTTCATTAGTCAAGCTAGAGTTGGCATCTAAGTGTAAATCTGACATTGCTTTCTTTACTGCTGCTACACCACCAATGTTCGTCCAGTAATCCAAATTTGCAGTATTTATCTTGTTATCAATATCAATTGGTGCCTTAGTTCCCTTTCTTGTACAGAACCGATCAGTTATGCCGGAGGAAAACAAGCTGCGTGCAACCGATGCTAGAGAATAAGTGGCCCCAGCAATCTTATTTGCGCCCTTATTGTCCCAGAGGTAAACGATACAATCAGGAGATAGAGGCCCAGAAGCGGCATTAGCATCACAAGGTGAGTTGATAGCCACGCCACTACAAAACTCGCTGACCTTGGACCAATCAGGCAACGATAGTTGATTACCCTCAGCATCCAAACCAGTTGACATTGAAAGAGCATTCTGGTAGACGACATTGGCGATTTCATCAGTTGTTAGAGCTTTACCGTCCTTATCAAACATCATCTCAACTCCCTTTGCATTCGTTAGAGGATATGCAGACTTATCCAAGGTATCAGCAGAAAGACCGCATCCGTTATTCATAAAAATCTGCTGTAAGCACTCAAGGCTGTACTTACCAGGTGCAGAACCTCTGCTGTAACAAGGATCTGAATTTAATAGGGCTGCACTCTGTTGTTTAGTAACAAAGGGTGAAGCAGGGCACACACTAGCTTCTTGGCTTGTAGAGGTTACGAAGGTGAATGGTGATCTCACACTCAAGCTCATCCTCGTTTTTCCAAATCCAGGAGCCATCTTCACAAGATCTATACCTTCTAGATTCATCTGGCCAACTGTTCTCGGTTTCCTTCCAGTTAACGTGTCGCTCAGAATTATTCTATAGAGATCCATTGGCTGTAATTTCTCACCATCAGGTCCACTCAGATATCCAGCAATAAAGGGAGGTGGGGGAGGAACATAATCTATACGAAGTCCCCTTTTAGTCCATAGCCTATCACCTTGTCTGTCAGGATCATAGCCTGGCTTCCCTGCGCCTTCTCTCATCTCGTACACTGAATCCTTCCAAAAAATCTTGTCTTTCAGACTGTATATTTTTCTATCGTTATACGGCTTAGCAATACGAGGGGGTTCAAACACCAGGGTGATACCACTGTATTCACCTCCCGTGACACTGATGGGATACGGTTTATTAGTAAGATCATACGTTCCAGTATTAGAGCTTCCTTCAGTCCATGTCACCGTGCCTGAGCCAATTAAATAAATTACACCTGCTCCAATAGTCTGAGGAGGTTCTACAATATGATATGATCCATCACTATAGCATTGAGAACAGTTATCAGGGCTATTAAGTGTAGCATTGTTTGTGCATGCTAACTGGTTCTGAAGTCTCAGACATTCACCCTTTGTTGCCACCATTCGGCCTGCCGGACAACTTCCAACCGTAGGAATATACGGTGCTAAGAAATTGCTTACTTTCTGGCTATATCCGTATTCGCGATCCTTAGCAGTCAGAACAAGGCCACCTGAGTGAGGATTACCCTCTGAATTAGTACCCATATCCGAAGGATCGGCAATACATACACCGCATGTTGAGGTGAAATCAGAATTGTCAAATATACTACAATCAGTCGTCTTTACAGCCTCGCACTTTTTTATTAGAAGTGACATTCCAGATATCCCTGCTTCCAAGGGGTACGGATTATCGATCATTTGTGTAGGGGTGTTGGTTGCATCCATGGTGTCCTGGACACTACCCATAAGCTCACGGCTATTAACTCCTAGGACACCAACATTATTTGTACCATTGCTTCTAGCAGCAGCAAGAGCAACACCCACGTTATTATATTTCTTCTGATAAGTATGACTGTAAGTGTCATGCATATCTTGTTCTGTTGCGAACCCCTCCTTGCTACATTTTATAACAAACAATAGTATTACAACCAGCAATACTATTATTCCTATGAGGTATTCCACCTTCATTCTAATTATTAGACTGTAAATAATCTAGATATTTTTACATAGATTGACCAGGAATACTGATTGCAGGCACTGATGAAGTCTGTAGGATTATTGTATCATTTACAGTATATTTTATATTCTCAATAACTGCATTTGCTGCAGGGAAGCTATTATCAGAAACATAAAAATTATATGTTTCATCAGGAGTCCTAGAATACATTCTTTTTGTCGGTTGAGTGTAGGTCTTTGTAACTCCAGCAACTGTTATCATAACTGATTGACCCACCGTTTTAACAGAAATAGTTGTTTTCTTATTTAATGGTAATGCAGCAAAGGGAGGAGGATAAATTCCTCCTAGCCAATTCCATCCTTCATAATCATTTAAATCGTCGTGATTTCCTATAACAAAGTGTAGGGCAGTTGAACCAGGGAAGAAAACAAACATAGTATTTCTTACACCGTACCCAGGTGGCCAGGTATCGGGTGTCGTAGCAGTGGTTACTCTTAGAATACCTCCCCATGTGTCAATTATACGATACGGTGTTATATCAAATGATAATGTAAAATCATAGTTGTCAGGTAATATTATATTATCTTTTATAATAGTATTAGCAATAGGTAGGGTAGACCCTTTAACTGCCTCATAACCCGATTTAAATCCGGGTCTAGGATTAGGCACAATACCATAGCACTGTTTAACAAATGGTGCCTTTGCGTCTTCTCTAGTTAAATTGGTATTAGCATCCAAGTGCAATTGCGACATTGCAGCCTTTACTGCATTGACTGTTCCATTGCCCTGATTCTTCCAGTATTCCAAATTTTTCAGGTTGGGTTTATTACTTGAGTCCATTGGTGAATATGTACCATCTCTAGTACAGAAGCGGTTGATCGTACCAGTATCAAACAAGCTGCGCGCAAAAGAGGTTAAGGAATATGTATTCTTCGGTATTTTATTCTCACCCTGATTATCCCACAAGTAGACAATACAGTCGTCTGTTAACTTACCATCCTCGTCTAGAGCATCGCAAGGAGAATTAATCGGCACACCAGTGCAGAATACGCTCGCTGCAGACCAGGCATTCATAGTAAGTTTTTTTCCATTAGCATCTAGACCCGTCGAAGTTGAAAGAGCATATTGGTAGATTTTAGTTGCGATTTCATCAAGCGGCAATTCTCTACCATCTTTATCCATCAATAGGAAAGCCGCCTTTTCTGCATTAGAAGGATATCCAGAAGCTGGCAAGCTAGCAAGAGAAGTACCACATCCATTATTTATGAAAGTCTGTTGTAGGCATGCGAGATTATAATTACCAGGACCAGTATCTCTGGCGTAACAAGGATCTGAACCCATAAATCTTGCACTGGCAGGCTTTGTAATATATGGAGAACTAGGACATAAACTAGCCTCCTGGGTCAGAGGGTCAACAAAGGTAAAGGGTGAATATGCAACAAGTTTCATTGCCTTCTTACCGTAACCCAATCCCATCTTTGTTACAGTTACCGTATCGAGATTCATCTGACCCATCGTTCTAGGTTTTCTTCCAGTCATAGAATCATTCATAATTAGTCTATATAAGTCCATCGGTTGAAAGCTGTTGCCATCAGGCGACTCCAGGTAGCCAGCAATAAATGTAGGCGGTGGAGGAACATACTGCGCATAAGGCACGAGTTTAGACCATAATTGATCACCTTCTCTGGAAGGATCAAATCCTGGAGCACCAGCACCTTCCAACATCTTGTATACGTAATACTTGAAAATAATGAGATCATTTACATTGTATACCTTTGAAGAATCATATGGCCTAGGAATAGGGGGGCTGACTATGTCTAAGTTTATTGCACTATATTCAGCTCCAGCTAATGGTATTGGCTTCTCCTTCGTTGGAGAAAGAATTACAGTACCAGTATTAGATGTACCAGATTCAGACCAGGTCAGAGTTCCTGAACCAACTATCATAAGAGTACCAGTTCCAACAATTAGATTCGGGTCCATCTTAGAGTCAACCACATGGTAAACTCCGTCATCATAGCACTGTGAACAACCCGCCGGTGAATCCATGGTTCCACTCTTCTTACATGTTAACTCATTCTGAAGTCTTAGACACTCGGCCTTAGTTGCCACCATCATTCCAGTTGGACATGATCCTACTGTCGGAGAATATGCTGGTAGGAAGTTACCCTTGCGCTGACTCTGAGCATATTCCTTATCTTTGGCAGTGAGAACCATGCCGCCAATCTGAGGTTTATCTTCAGAATCCCTTCCAAAATCTAGACATAAACCACAGTCCTTAGAAAATGTAGGTTTATCAAATATGTTACAATCGGTACTCTTAACTAGCTCACACTGCTTTATAACGAGAGACATACCACTGATACCACCTTCTGCAGGATAAGGATCGTCGATATTCTGGCTTATGACATTGTTTGCGTCCATTGTATCCTGTACACTGCCAAAGATATCACGGGTACTATCTCCAAGTGCAGCCTCATTCTTGGCGGAAGTAAGCAAAACTCCAACATTATTTAATTTCTTGCTAAACCTACTACTAAAATCATCGTGCATCTTCTTGTTTTTATCAAAGGTAAATCCTTCTTTCAAGGCTTTTACAAAACATAATATTAGGATAACTAAGACTAATAGTAATCCTAATAATTGTATCTCCTTCATTCTAATTAGCCATGTCAAAGATTATCCGGGCGCATTAAACTACTAGAGTCATAATCGCGTGTTACAATCCGGAATATCAGTTGTGTCTGATGACTTAAATTAATGAGTTTACCGCTTGTAAATCGTGCAGTTGTCAAATATGTTGATAGGGCAGCATTAGTAGCAGCCCTGCCATATGGGTCAACTGAGGTAGACCCAGTGGTCGGGTCGCCAAACTTACCACGAACGATGATAAATCTAGCATAACCAGCACTATTACTGCCTAGTTCAAGGCTCACTGTTGAGACATTATAGGCCGTCGCAACTACCATCAGACCACTAGGGTCCTGCATGTAGTTTAAGAAGCCAGTCTGGGCTGCAGTGGGGCTCGTAGGTGAGCTCAGGTTTCTGATCTGAATCCTATCGCCTGCAGCCACCTGATACCTACTAAACCACTTCTTGCAGTCAATCCAAATATATTCTCCCGTTGAATCCTTGTAGTTCGTGTTGTTTGCTGCGGCACCTGTAAATGTTAAGATATCTGCAGTAATACTCAAGCATGCACCGTTGATATCAAGAGTGTCGGGTACAGTATTGATTAAATTGCCGTTTGGCTGCTGAAGACGTACACTCAGCTTGGTTAAAGCAGCAAGAGGCGTCGGTGTATAAACACGCTGGCACTTCATGTGCTTGGGAATGTAGGATGTGAATCCGAGAGAGTTAGTATTATCTGTCCAGTTCGCGTCATACTGCAAGATAGCAAAGGCATTGTCCATACCGTCATTCGTACCAAAGTTGTTCGTATCCAGCTCGTCCACGTTCAATGTAATGAACGGGTAACCAAATACATTCTTCAGATAGCTAGTATCATATGTGCTGGCGCCAGACTTCTGAACAATGATATCCGTGTTTTCAATGGGCATCACTGCCTTCACGAACTCAATCTTCACTATATTGCGGAATCTAGCCGTCGCCTTCGGCATGATACTCACCCCATTCGTGGGATTGCCAGAATACAGATTCACACTGAAATTGAAGCGATTCTCTTCCGTATTGAACTCCCACTTGCGATCGGCACTATAGACGGATAAGTTGTACTCGGTTTCCTTGTATGTCTGAATATCCTGTTGCTTGATAATAAGATCCTGCTGTAAGGTTCCTCGATTGCTGGGTACTGATGAAGGTCCGGGGCGTGCAATTGTCGGGTTCACGTCAGCAAGACCAGAGGCCACTAAGGTGCCAGAGCTGCCAAAGGCAGCTGTTCCTTCAATCATCAGGTTCAGAGGCTGTGAGAACATAGTCCTAGGGTCAGGCCTCTCTTGTTGGGTCTGTGCATAAACAGGCACCAGAGCCGATGACGATCTCTTTGCAGCCTCAGCCTCCGCCTGCGAGTTCATCTCGGCACCTCTCCGCTTCTTGGCCTCCTCAAAGAGTGTAAGAGCACTGATGGAATCATCCTCCTTGATCTGAATGGGCTGGACGTAGTCAGGGATCGATGGTCGGGGAGCTTCCAGGCTACGCTGTCTGTCCTGCTGCGCCTGCTCAAAACGGTTAGAAGTCTCCATGAACAGCTGAGGGGTTGCCGTCTTCAAAGCAGTCTGTCTCTGTAAATAGGCATTGAACTCGCCAGCCGTTGCAGAGATTACCTGTTTATTCAAGGTTTGCGTGGTCTGATAAGGATTCTGCTGAAACACATCAGACATATAGTGCTCTAAGGATCTCTCAAGGTGTGAAGACTGGCTATCAGTGAGCGGTGCACCTAGACGCTGCTGGAAATTCTTAGCGAGCATCCCAAGAAGCATTTGTTCATTCTGTTCGGCAAAGAATTGTCTCCGAACCTGTTGGCTTTGATCCATTTCGCTCTACTGATAGTATCAGAAGAGAGAATTGTTTATATGCCGCTCTTAGACGGATTACTTAGTTTTTTTGGTAAAACTTTAGTTTACGACAAAAAACTTCAGTTTTTTTGTGCAAAGACCCACTTTCTCAGCTCAGTCATATCGCTATCCTTCGGTGGCGACCGGCAGAATGTCTTGAAATCATCACCCGCCAGCATTCTCAGAATGAAGTAAATACAATACATTCCGCATTCAGATTGTCCAAACTGGAATCGTCTGGCGCAATACTCCAACTTCATCTTGGGATCCTGTAAGGTTAGTGATCTGAGAAATCGCGCAATCTGTGGCGGCGCCTTAAATCCGTACGAGTCAAAATAGTAACTTCTATGACCCGGAATGTCTGTAAAACTAGCAATCCAGTGACTCCCGCCCTTGTTACTCGGATCCAGATTATAGACGAATCCCAGACTCGTTATACCCTTGGCAGTTAGCTCCTTCAAATTCAACTTACAGATTTCATCCTGTAGGCATTCCCTGTTTTTCAGAGAATCCTTCTTGTAAGGGTTAGGTGCAGAAAAGTCAATCGGATTTGTACCGTAGAATTTGAAGTGTGGATACGCTACCTCATACTGCTTCAAGACATCCGCGATATTAAGCGAGTCAAGCCATTCCGAAGGGCTCTCTTCCCAGCTATCAGGCATGGTGGGGCGGAAGTAGTCCTTCAGAATCTCACGCTTCTCTGCCTTATCAAGCTTAGCTTTTTCTAGCCAACACCGCTCAGATCTACATTTAGTACGTCTAGTCATCCAATGCCGAAGGGTCTTGCCTCCCAAGGCAGGAGGGGCACCAAGAGTCTTTCCTAATTTTCCAAGTTCTGAAGACGGCAGACATTCACCATCGGGACTCTTCAATCTAGGATGACATATTTTAGGCCCTATGGCAACCACTCTTTTTTTAGTCTTACGTGCCATTGAGGCTGCTAATATTATCCTAGAAATTAGATGGATCCAACTGCTGATACATGTAATCCTCAATTAGCTCTTAAATTCTACAACTACAAGTTCTATAGTGTAGTCTTACCAGCTCTACTCATGTTTTTAGTATTAGAGGTTGTCTTTGTTTTCATGGCTATTCCTACAAGTATTGGAAGTGCCTTAACCACTGCAGGCCCATTTCCTACGTCTAGTGTGCCTTTAGTTTCAACTAAGTGAGTAAGTAAAAGATTAGTGTGATTAATTTTGGTATAACATTGTAGAAATGGCTGACGCAGGAACAGGACCCAAATCAGGATCTACCTTCGTAACAGTTCTAGGAGTACTTGAAATCATTTTAATCGCAGTAAGTGGATACTTTCTTTCAACCCTTGTTGGAAATCGTGATAATTCCAATGATCTGGCGAAGACACTGCTACCTGTAACTGGAATCCTAGGAGGTATTATTCTGCTTCACACCGTTCTCTGGTATATATATTTTACATATAACCCCTTATCGATGAACTTGTATTTTCTAGTGTCAACTGCATTTTCCATGATTATTTCTCTTACGGCACTATCAGTCTCACTGATTAGTCGGTCATAGCACTAGAAACCTTATATAATTCTAAGACGTGATGTTGAATTCGTGATTTTCCTGTCCAGATGTTACTAGGTGTCATCTGGAGAGAAACACCGTGCAGTCTAACGACTACCCTGAGTAAAGTTCCCGGCTGAACTGTATCCTTAGAGAATTTATAAGCGGTACTGGCTGTAGCTGTAGCTGTAGCTATAGCACTATCAAAAAAAGGTAGGCTGGACGGGTCATTTGAGAGATATAGTGTGATACGCCTAGACTTTACGCATGACTGTAGAGGAGAAATAGTGAGCGTATCAGGCAACTCTTCATCAGTCAAAAACTTTCTGAAGTTATTTGTAATCTGAGTATTTACTGATTTTTGAAACTGCTCTAACTTTGACAAAAAAGACATGCCTGTAAATTCTTCCAGAATAAGCTGATTCTTATCCCAGTCGATTTCAACTACTCTCAGAGGCTCTAAACTTAAAACCAATGATGAAAATGTCAGCGAATTATCATTGTAGCCAAACGGGATTGTTTTCTTATAGGATCCACCCCGTGGCTGGTTCAGGGTGACATTATTTGGGTCAAAACGGGTGACTGGAATTGCAAACTCCATTAGTTATATAGTATACGTATTGAATTGTTAGGTAGCCGAGGTCGCCGGCCTCTTATAGTATTTTGAATACTATAAGAGGCCTAAGGCCCATAAAGATTTCTTAGCAGATGGGTATCGCCTGGAGATGCCAGGATTATAGTATATCAAAAGATGCCGTCAAAAAGAGACTTGAACTTCTCGCCTTTCAACGCGGTCTGCCATTCACCATGTGCAGAAAGCAGTGGCATCTTGATGCCCGAGTTTCTGATGAGCAAGCGCAAAGTGAGGAGCTAAGAAAGGATGGGCTCCCCTATGAGACATCGCTGCTACATAATGCCTTCTCTGTCGCTAGGATGAGTCTACAAGATCGTCATTATATTCGCTCTATTGTCGATTCGCTCGGTGAAAATGCCCACGTCCTAAAGGGTGATCGCATCCTAGTGCTGTACGAGGCAGATTTACTAAGTACCGAGTCAGTCCTTCTCATTCAGCGACTCTTAGAGATGCGCAGTGAGTCTGGCAACATATCTGTCTGGTGTACTGTCCGTGAATCAGTACCCTACAAGCTGCGAGATTGGTTTATAGATATCCCGATCCCTCTTTCCTTCCCGCCGAACCATCCCTGGACCCCTGTTCTTTGGTCGTGGATTCAGAATACACGCGCCCTGAAAAAGCATAAACTAGACCATATAGTTCAAATAAGAAATACCGTCTACTCCATCCTACAGAGAAATCTGAGGTGGTTTGATATTCACCATATTTTCCTAGATTTGATCATTGAACATAAGGGGGAGTTGGGACATGAGCTAACGGGGAAACTTCTTTCCTGCCTTGCAGCATCTCCTAATACGGCAACTGGACACACCTTGACATCTTATAGGATCCCTATTGCATGGGAAACACTCTTCGTCTCTCTCTACGATATTTTAGTTGGCACTCTAGAGTAGTTGGCAATATGAATTGGGAAAAAGGTAAAAATATATTACCACTCTCCAAATTACTATGTCCAAAATGTGGAATAGAAGCATATAGTCCAGAAAAAGATGATAATTACAGAAACTCCATTCATAGATTATGTATTGATAATTCAATACATAATGGACAGTTTGCCGATAAAAAAGATTGGTTGAACGCATGTAAGTGGAACTATGACAGGATAGCCCTATTTTTTAAAGATACAAAGTAGAGGGAATGTCTAAGACATTTTGGAAAGAACCCTTCCTAGATATGGCACATAAGATATGGTCCATGCCTGAAGAATACTGGATTGACGATTCACCTCGTTTTACAGATACCGACCTACTTCAGAAGAATGCTCTTTCCGAATCAGAAATAGACGAGGTGAATTACCGTGCAGATATGGTAGCCAAGTGGAAGGCTGGCGAAGCTGGAGTCACTCTGAAGGTCAAAGAACTGCCTGGGCGTACGCGCGTAGTCTTTCTTGGTACAGAAGAACAGTGGGCTCAGATTCCCTGGGCCACATGGGCCAGAATCTTTCAACTCGTTGAACACCCCATTGGCCACGTACTCTTTTATGCGGATCCAAGAACTAGAGTAGATCCTATTGAAGAAGGTACCCTCAAAGCAAAAGATATTAATGGTGGCTACTCTTATATATGTAGTCAGGAGCTCGTGGTCATTTACCGCTTTGAAGAGGCAACCCGTGTTCTCCTTCATGAACTGCTACATACCATGTGCTTTGATAAGGAGAAGGGTGTAGAAAATCTAGAAGCACATACTGAGGCTTGGACTGAGCTGTACTTGTGTGGCTTACTAAGTAAGGGTTCATCTGTGAAATTCAATCGGCTCTGGCGGCAACAGGTGCATTGGATAATTGAACAGGCTACTACCTTATCTCAAGAACGTGGGATAAATAGACCTGTAGACTATGCATGGAGATATATGCGGGGTAAGATGGATGTATTAGAAGGGATGGGCTTCTTAAGAGGCTATACGGCTGGTATTGAAAAACAGCCTGCAACACAGAGCCTCAGATTTACAACCCCTGAATGGGATTTAGAAATGAGGTGAGATTATATTAGCGAGAACCTCTAAAATTGATACGTGACCTATGGGAATAGTTCACATATACGAAAATTTAACTTATGGGGATTCGCGGCGTATGGACATTCTTTCATAGATCATTTAACTCAGTTGATCCATGTAGGATAGAACCAATCGCCCTCGGGATTGATATGTTTAGCCTCGTCTATACCCATAGAGAGTCACTCGATGATTTGTTGAATAAAATTAAAGGCTGGTCTAATCACGGCCATAAGATCACCTGTGTGTGGGATGGTACTGCACCGCAGGAAAAGCAGCAAATTATTGAGGAGAGGCGTACAAATAGGAATACGGCGAAGGAAAAGAAGGGTGAGCTAGAGGAGTATTTAAAAGAATATGGGAACGAGCTGGAAGTAGAAGATCTAACAAAAATCCAATCGGCCATTGATTCCTTATCATGGAAAAGCTGGCATTTGACTGGAACTCTAAAACGGGAAATTCAGGCGACTCTCGGCGAAGATATAACGCATATCTTTGCAGCAGGAGAAGCAGATGACGTATTAATAGAAATGATATTTGAAAAAAAGGTTGATGTAATTCTTTCATTGGATTCCGATATCTTTGCCATGGGTGCACCCCGCATTTGGAGGCTGATGCATCAAAAAGGAAAATGGCTGACTGAAGATATTGCAGTAGAGAAAATTTGTAATGAATGGGGTATAACACTTAGCATTCTGCAGGATGCCAGTTGTTTAGCGGGATGGGATCGATGTCATCCGAAAGGTGCTCCAAAGGGCAATGAGTTTGTACCCTTCAGTAAGGCTCTGAGTCTAGTAAAATTCTACGGAAAGTTAAATGCGGTAATAGACAAAAATCCTGAAATGGGTGTGAACCAGAGCCAAGAAGCTCTGGCGAATTTGAAGCAGCTGAAGGCAGAGTCAAAGGAGCGGTGGCTAAAGATCTTGGCTGATGCGAAATTATAATATATTTACTGACTATAATGGATATTCACCTCGTGTTTTATTATCTTGGTATTTCTATTATTTTCTTTAGTCATATTGGTATGTTATTTAATCAATCAGCAGGTGCTAGGATGCATGCAGCAACGAATCTATTTGCAGGAGGATGCATTGCTTATTATTTTATGAATAAGGAGAAGTTTATTCAGTTTTAGAGATCTGGAATTTAGAAAAAGTCTTTTTATTATACTGTAATACAGCATAGTAAAAAAACGACCAGGCTGGGGGTTGAACCCAGGACTTTCCGGTTAACAGCCGAATGCTCTAACCAACTGAGCTACCCAGTCTGCACTTTTGAGAAAAGTGCGCAAAACCTTGCTTTTTTATTTTTCCTCCACCAGTCACTTTAAGGAGAAGTGACAACGCTTTATTGTTTTAGGATTATTTATTTTTTGACGTACTTTTTCTAAAAGTACCTTAGGCAGTGGCAGAGGGTGCCACCGTCTTCAGGTAGTGGGGGTTCAGGTAGCGCTGCAGGTTGAAGTAAGTCAGCACCTCACCCTCCTTCACGCCCAGCAGGCTCTTCAGCTTCGCATCAGGGGTGATAGTGTGCTTGATCTTCAGGTTGTGCAGCTTCACGTAGGTCGTGATCGCCTTGGTCACGTTGGAGCGAGACTCCTTGGAGCCGCTGCCCACGCCCAGGAAGGAGCACAGGTCGTTGGACAGAGGCGTAGGCAGCTCAAAGATGGAGGGCTTGCGGGGCTTCACCTCCTCACCCTCAACGGGCTTCTTGGACTTGCGGCGGCGCTTGTCGGCCTCCTTCTGTAGCTTGGCCACACGCTTCTCCAGGCGCTTCAGCTCAGCCACCAGAGCGCCAGTCGTCTCGCGCACGGCAGCGGCCTGCACCAGCATGGCCTTCACGTCATCCTGTACGGACACTACGGGGGCCTCGCTGGTCTCAGCGGGGGCAGCCACCACGCTGTTGGCAGGAGCAGCCACCACGGGGGCGGCAGCCACTACGGGGGCAGCGGCAGGGACAGCAGCCTTCTTGGCGGCGGCAGGGGCAGCGGCCTTCTTGGCGGCGGCGGGCGCAGCGGCAGGCGCAGCCACAGGGGCAGCCACGGTCTCAGCCACAGGGGTCTTCTTGGAAACACTCTTGGTGGCCTTTGCGGCGACGGAGGGAGCAGAACTCATTATACCAGGTGCCGTGGAAGTATTCATGGGGGGAATACGCACATACTTGGCAAAATCCCATTCAATTTTAGATCAATGTGTTTAATACCCCTGGAATAAAAGTAAACTTTTTTTCGGGCCGGGGCACTTTTATTGTCATAGGCTGACTGCGGATTTTCGGAGGCCTAAAAAGTTGCGATTCCCCCCTTAAAGGATCATTTCCGTCCAGCCAGCAGAGGGGATGCGGGTCTGCGCCAATGTAAAAAATAAGAAGTCAACTAATCTACAGTGCGCATATCCTGCAAAAAAAGGTGATTTCTGCTCACGCCATTGGAAGAATCCCCATAGGTTTTCGATCAGCCCTCCTCCATCTCAAAGTACCAGATCAATATCAAATACAGTCAAGAAAATACAGCGATGGTGGATACAGCTAAATGGATTCAAACTAGCCAAAGAAAGAACGCCTGCTTTCTTTTCCAGAGAACTCTGCCACAATGATACGGAGCTAGCAACTCTAGAACCTCTTTCAACGGTCCCTCGTGATTATTTCTTCGTTATAAGGGACAGCGGTCTATTTTGGGGCTACGATATTCGGACACTTTTAGTGCAATATGAAAACTCGGGAAAACTTGAAAATATCTATACCACTCAGATCTGCAATGCAAAGACACTGGAGTCGTTTCGGCTCAGACTAGATAACTTGAGACGGTGGAAAAAGCCTCTAGTTTTTGAGACAGCCAATAATCTTTCTGTGAAACAGTCGTGGAATCTGAGAGTATTAGATGCATGTCTGAGGCTAGATATGCTAGGTTATCGCATATCTACACAGTGGTTTTCTGAATTAAATATAAGTGAGCACAGGACCTTGTATAATACTCTGGCTAGTCTCTGGAATCAGGATCTGAATTTAACAGAAGACCAGCGCAGGCGTATTGTTCCGGAACATAATAACCCTGCAAATAAACTCTTTCGATGGACTCCTGAGAAAATGAATATGAAATATGATCTGGATAGTATAAGGCGTACAAATCTCAATATCATTGAAAGGCTGATCACATCTGCTTCACAGCAGTCTGATAAGACTTTGGGGGCAATGTATACCGTTATAGGTCTTTGTAGGGTGTCTGATAGATGTAGGAATGCATACCCTTGGTTAACGTAGTACCTTTGGTTAACGTAGTACCTTTGGTTAACGTAGTACCTTTGGTTAACGTAGTACCTTTGGTTAACGTAGCCTAGCTAGAAGGATCAGTAGGGCCAGTGGGGCCAGTTGCTGTAATCTCCTCTGTTACCATTGTCACGGCCGTTACGCTAACATTAGCAGAATCCTCTACTGCCTTCTTAGCCTCCTCTAAGACGGCAGAATCCTTCTGTGACATTACAGTCTTTGCTAGGCCCATGCAGACCGGCAGGCACTGCATCCAACTAGACGGCTTTCTGAGATCCAGCTTACCGGAAGCAGCAGAAAGCACCATGTCGATCGATAGAGATGCCGCATTAATAAGCTGGTCCTCAAAGGCCTGCTTAGTCTCTACAGATGCATCCTTAAATCCAGGAAGACAATCAAGGCCACCAGATGTCTCCAGACCCTTTCTCAGGGCCATGAGAAGCATCGCCTTCTTCTCAGATCCAGAAAGCCCAGCAATCTTCTGAACCTTCTGAGAAACCTCTACTGCAATCTGAATCACCTCAGGTAAGTCAAGAACACCATCGGATTTAGCAATCATAAAAGACGCCTTTGTCTCTTTTATGAGGGCTTCGAGGGGACTACTCACAGTAGACATTATACTAGACTCTAGATTATTATTTTTAAGTATCTAACTAAATTAGGAAATGATTTACATAAGTGGTCTAGTTTCATTAATTATCCAACTTATAGTTGGAATCGTTGGGTTTCTGGCAATAAATGTAGATGTAAGTACAAAAGAAGAGTTATTAAAGGATTTATTGAAGGTTGAACTTTTTGTTCAGATCATTGAATTTATATTTTATGTTTGGTTAATTTACTATCTGAGTGGAGCATCTCAAAATATCACCCCCTTTCGTTATTTAGACTGGGCAATTACTACACCCACTATGTTAATTACATTATCTGCATTTTTAAATCACGATGGAAATACAACAACTAGATTAAGTGACTTTTTATCTGATAATACCGGATCAGTAGTAAAAATAGTACTATTGAATGCGCTAATGTTAGGATGTGGTCTTCTTGGTGAATTTGGCTACTTATCACAGTATGTATCTACTGCACTGGGATTCATTCCATTCGCCTTAAATTTCAAGAATATTAAAGATGCATTCTTGCCATTATCTAATGATTTCTTTAAAAATGCAGTATTTTATTGGTTTGTATTTTTCTGGTCTCTGTATGGCGTATTCGCGCTTATGAGTTATACAGTGAAGAATACTGGATACAATATTTTGGATATATTTGCTAAAAACTTCTTTGGACTCTTTTTGGCATATGTCATATGGGCAAAATCAAAGGAGGATCATACTAAGGAAATAATGTGAAATATCTAGCAGTTTAATTCAAAGGCCAGACTGCAGGTGTATATACACTGGGGCATGCGTCAGGCCGAGGAAAATAGTGATTCTGTCCATAGCCATACGGCTTCCACTCACCAGGAGCAGGAGTCAGATTATTATACTGGGTCAAAATCGTACTGCATTCTTGGAGACTCTTTAGCTGAATACCAGGAGAAGCAGTAGCGTAATTTACGCCGCAGCTATTGCAAGTGGGTAGACCTGCATTTCTTATTGCTAGATCATCGTGTTGAGATAGTTTATTTACTGTAGTGTGGCCCTCTGTATAGGTGTGGTCTGCAGGACAAGAATTGCTATTATTTACTATCGGATTCACTACCGGGGCTCCGTTATAATAGGGAATTGCCTGTATGTTTGCGTAGCCTGCATAAGCAGCCTTATTGCGCCTCTGGAAAGTTAAGAAGGACGCATCCACTGTTTTTGTCCGCGAAGCGTAGACATTTGCAGCCTCATTCTTCAGGCGTATATATTGAGAGAAGTCCATTCTACTAGTACAACCCGCAAAAAAATGCGGGTCAAAGCCAGTTTGAAAATTGAATCGTGGTCGCCTGGTTGGGCCAGTATACCAAATGTCCGTACTTGCATCTGAGTTTGACGCATCTAGTCTTAGTTTCGGTGAGGTGAAGCCTGTGGGCCAGAGTGGCGCCAAGGCGGTGAACCTGAATTACAGTGGCCGCCCTCTTGTTATGCAGGTGAGCAACCTGGACGTGCCCTATGGTCTGAACGTGGAGGACAAGTTCGGCCCTACCAAGTACAGCCTCAATCTGTCTCTGCGCGACTATGACTCCAATCCCAAGGTCAAGTCTGTCTACGAGGCACTGACTGCTCTGGATGACCGTGTGATGGCTGAGTGCGTGGAGAAGAACTGGCTCAAGAAGCCTGGCATGACTCAGCAGATTCTCGGCCAGATGAAGCTGTACAAGCCCACGGTCAAGTTCAGCGAGGATCAGAATGGCAACCGCAAGCCCTATCCTCCCACCGTCAAGGTCGCTCTGCGCAAGAAGAATGAGAAGTTTGAGACTACCTTCTTCGGTCAGGACAAGAAGGAGATCCAGGATGTGCCGGTGGAGGATCTGATCGTCAAGCGCATGACTGTTACTGTGCTGATGGAGTGCACTGGTGTCTGGATCTCTTCTGTTGGCTGCGGTCTGAGCTGGAAGGCCAAGCAGCTGAAGGTGGTGTCTCGCCCGGATGGCGTGGGCCGCGGGTACGGCTTCAAGGATGAGGATGATGAGGAGGCACCCCGTGCCTCTGGCACTGCAGCACCTCGTGCCTCTGGCGCTGCTACCTCTGGTAACGCAGCAAAGGCCAGCTTCGCCGCAGCCTTTGATGAGGACGATGAGGTGGACGACGAGGCCGTGGTGGCTGAGGCAGCACCTGTAGCTGCGCCTGCTCCTACTGAGGAGACCCCGCTTCCCAAGAAGACGATTGTAAAGAAGGTGATCGCCAAGAAGTAGAGTGGCTGAGGCAGTATAAAGACTAACTAACACATATACATAGGCGGATTGGAAGCCGAAAACTTAAAACAAGGATGGCCGAGTGGTTAAGGCGGCAGGCTTAAGATCTGCTGGAGCAATCCGCGTGGGTTCGATCCCCACTCCTTGTAAAGCAGTTAGCCTTCTGTTCAAAAAGGCAAAAAGCAGCTTAGCAAAGAGGAATTGCGATGGGCCCATATGCTATGCTTAAAAAGAGGCACCCATAGGTCCCTGGATCGAAACCAGGAGCTGCTAATCAGCGCTATTAATTCAGTGGTAGAATGTCAGATTTCCAATCTGCTAACCCGGGTTCGATTCCCGGATGGCGCAAAGCCGCAAGGCACGCTCATAAGAGCAAGCTCACAAGAGCACATATTCCGATATGGTGTAACGGTTAGCATACGGCCCTTTCAAGGCTAAGACCCGGGTTCAACTCCCGGTATCGGAACTTTTTTTATGACTTATATATGCAAAAATTGAAACCCATTAACCTATTAACTTATTAAAATGGATTGACAAACACTTGTCCCTATCGTCCAGTGGTCAGGACATCAGACTTTGAATCTGGGAACCCGAGTTCGAATCTCGGTGGGGTCACAACGAGGATGACCGAGTGGTTAAGGTGGCAGTCTCAAGATCTGCTGGAGCAATCCGCAGGGGTTCAAATCCCCTTTCTCGTAAAGCCTGTGTAGCTCAAATGGTAGAGCATCTGCTTTGTAAGCTGAAGGTACTGGGTTCGATACCCAGCATAGGCAACACCTCTCAGGAGGCAGCACCTCTCAGGAGGCAACACCTCTCAGGAGGTAAACGCTTCTTAAGAAGCACTTTTTTTAGCTTGTCGTACAGACTAAAAAAAGTGTTATAAACAGCAACTTTTTTGACGTACTTTTTTTGCTCCCGTAGGGAGCCATGGCTTCGCCTGTAAAAAGTACATTATTGCCAGCTACCGCTGCCGCACTTACTCAATCCATTAAAGTCATAAGGATTCGCAGAATTATCCTTCAGACACACACAGTCACCACGCTTGCGCATTGCCACCACGTCAGCACTCTGGTACGTGGGCTGCTCCTGTAAGACAGATCTACCCAGATTCACCAGAACATCATTCTGGCTCTTCCATGCATAAAGTGCCTTCTGGCTCTTCTTTAAAGAAAGGAGGGAAGAATCAAAGTTTGTCAGTGTCATTCTAACCTACTATAAAAAATAAAATTCAACCAGTAGGTTTGAAATTACACTCTCTGATGCTCGGCAAAGAAATACCCGCAGTATTCGCATTCTGAGGAAGGGCTTGACAAGGTACTGCTGGTTGATATCTATTATACTTTGAAAATCTCTGACTAGCTAATGGTAATGATGTACATGTTGCATTCGGGGTTGCTAGCAGTTCCGTTTTAACTGAACAAGGCCCAGCCACCTTCGGATACAATGCGAATTGAGCCGCAGTCGGCTGGGGGCACGCTTTAGAAAGTAAAAGCATAGATGGCAATTGAACAGTTAAAGGCCCGGGAGGTGTTTTAGAGCAACATCCGGTTGATACAGGCCCCTTTGAAAATCCACAACGCAAGGCCATCAAATTTATTCTATCCGCATATCCGGATGACATATCTGCATAGCTTGCCATAGCTTCTTATCTAATCTTTATTTAAGAAGATCATGATATCTAGAAATCAAAGCCTTGCGCTATTTTTAATACTTTGTATTCTTCTAGCCTGTGGATTCCTCTATATCTTAAATATTTCTCACGTAATCAAGGAAGGGTTTGAAGGCGAATCTTTAGAAACTAGCTATACACAGGTACAAACATCCTTAAAAGATATTCTTGCAAAGTATTGTTATTTGACTGAGTTTGTTCAAGATCAGATGATGACAATGTACAAGGCGGATAAGGTTTCTGAATCTGGAGCGACAGTGCCAGGAGATTCAAGCAGCGAAGCAAAGGAAAATATCAGGATAGCCTATGAAAATGCTTATGCATGTAAGGATGAGCTAGCAAGTTCCCGGCAATCATGTTCAGGGGCGGAAGGTATTGCAGCGGCAAATCTGAAGATGGAGTTTATACCTTGTTCCGTCTATATGAATACACCTGCCTATGATAATTCTGATACTACTCCAGCGGCAGTTGCACTTTCTCAGATTCCCGATGATCTCGCTTTAAGAATTTACAAGGAAGTTGACTGGTATTCTGCAATAATACAGAAACTGCAATCTGGACTTGATGCGGGTGCAAATCCCCCTACTTCTCTTCCTGCTGATGCACCCGGAGCAGACTATAAGCCTCCTCCAGATCAATCTGCGCCACCAGGGGCTGCCGCAGCTAAAAAGGAGGGATTCTTTGCTGAGGGCCCCTCTGGTAAATGCTCTCCTGAGGCAATGAAACTTCGTCAACAAAGGAAAAGACAACAAATGATGAAGATGAACCAACAAGAAAATAAGCAAAAATCAATCCAGGAAGAGTCTGAGGTATGTACACCGCCCAATCTCCAGTCTGAGATTGATCGCGTGAATGGAATTCTGAATTCTAATTCTCTCAAAAATGCGATTGATAAATGTGCTGCGGTTGCTGCCGCCGCTAAAAAACTAGAAGGGCAACTGGCCCTACTCAAGGATGGAAACCTATATGATTGGCAAAAGTCCGGACCAAAGAAATCTTATGCGCAATTCAAAGGCGGCGACCGGATTGCGGCGCTGACTTTCTCAATTCAGCAAAATCGCGGATAATTCACAATCAGTTCCTATATGGCCGTTTCATATATTTTAGAGTATATGAAATGACTACTCCACATTATCCAGAAAACATTATGACTATGAATCCATTGAATTCATCTCAGGTCAAAGCATCCGACCGGCCTATATGGCTCTGTAAACATCCAGAAGCTAGGATTCTCAGCTTTGATCCTCGCCGGTTCATCTGCGTCAAGTGCGATAAGGACCATATCTTGAAAATAGTAAGCCAGAGAGATATTTTAGGAACTCTTTCAACCAATTTAACTAGGCTAGAACATAAAGAGTAGCTATCTAGTTACCATAATACATGCAGGAAGTGTTTATTCTGAAGGACTGCATGCAAGAAAATCCCTATCATCTCTTTTTCTACATGATTGCCCAACTGAAGCCCCTAGATGACTCGATTAAACCAGTTCACTACTATTATCCAAAGACCACTTGTGCTCTTGCAGAGGCTGCCTTGGATAATCTGCCTCCCAGATTTATTCGGGAACTTAGTTTGAGATCTGACTGCAAGTATATTGAAACGACCTTTGAGCGGATTGAGTGTATTCATCCCTCAGACGAAGGGTGGATCTTTCAGTATATCAAAAGCCTATACGAGCATATCTGGTCTCAGTACAAGCAGATTAAGGGGAAATACACCTATATTTCCAGATCTAAAGCTCAGGTCAGACGTGTCACAAATGAATCGGAAGTCTTAGAAGGTCTCAAAAGGCTCGGTGTCTCAGTCTACTGTATGGAGGATCTGAGCTTCGTAGATCAGATCAAGCTATTCGCAGAATCTGAACTCATCACTGGTCCCCACGGGGCTGCTTACAGTTTTGCCATTTTCTCAAGCCCCAAGACTACATTGTATGAGATTTACAAGGCAGATAGGGGTAAGGGACACTATCCAATCTTAGCTCATGAGTGTAAGTTGACATATATGAGATATTTCGGCATTGAAGATTATAATGAATCTAACCAAGATATGACCATAGATGTAGGGACATATATTGATTCCTTGGAGGCTATTATATTGTTCATGAGTACTTAGTTTGTAGTAAGACGCCGAGTGTTTCTGAGTGAATTTCTGAAGAGCTTACGTGTAGTAGCAGCTCGTTGACCGCTGCCAATTCTCTGTCTCTCAGCCTCGATTCTGGCGCCCTTGGCTCTCAATAAGCTAGCGAAGCTCGTCTGATATCCGCTGCATTCTACAGAGAATGATGGCACCAAGGCACTGGGCTTAGCTCTGTAGCGGTCTAAGAGTTTCATATACTGATTCAGCCAACACAGAAGTGAATCTGAGCCAAATAGGATGTGATCGTCCCTGTAATAGAGGCCAATCAGAAAGGTCAGCAAGGTGTCTAGCGACGCAACTCTTAAGATGCGCTGTTTTGTTAGTGGAATACTAAGAAAAGAGTGACATGCCTCCTCCTGGACGATCAGACAAACTAGGTGTCCATCTCTGTAAAGCCCAATCATGGCTGGTAAGATATTCTGAAAGCCGACGATTTCTTCTTTTGTCCCTCTCAGATCAACTAATAAAGCATCTGCGTCTAAGTTCGCATCAGGGCTGAAAAAGACCACTGGAGATCTTCCATGCAAGAGGAACTTTGTTCTGCTAGTTGCAGTCCCAGACTTGTAGATCGAGCTTATATCTGCGCCCATGAAGACTCGATGATTCTTTATGATATAGCGTAGGACTGCAGCTCTGGCAACGGCAGCCTCTCTACTTTCTGTTACAGCTAAGTTTACAGAGCTAGGACAGCTCTTCAGCGGATGAGCCTCATCTAGAAGATTTAGGCGCTCATAGACTTTCTCCCATCTGGATAACATCCCCTTCGGCCGACTGAGCTCTAGAAACATCATCATTCTTAAGAAAACAGGGTCAGCATAGTGGATCCCATCCACTGTTACAGATTTCCTGTTAATCTGCTCGTAGAATCCCTCATCAATCTTTGTTATATCTGCAATGGCCACATAGTTCACGTAGATCTTGGTCGTACCCTCGTGAATCCCTACGCGCTTAGAGATTTCTGTGAAACCTGCAGTCTTCAGATCTTCTATGAGCCCTCTGACATCCTCCTTGTCATCTGGCGAAAAGAAGTCATAGTCGGGGAGGCTCGTTTCCAGATTGTAGAACTGGTCTTTCTGAGGCAGTTGCACATTGATGGCCTGGCCACCATAGCAGACACGTCTAGACTTTCTGAGAAAGGTCTCTACAATCTTGATGGCCCTTTGTAAATCTGGATTCTGAGCCGTATCCAGATCTATGCGAATCTGAGCTTGATGAACAATCTGTCTGAGCCGCTTTAGAATCGCTTTATTGTACATGACGTCTTATAACGTCTCTACAATATAGTTTGAATATTTATTTTATACTAACCAAGCCTCCATTACTGTTCATCTTAGGACTGGGTTGTTTGGGTGCAACTGGCTTGGGAATAATAAACCCTGGTATGGGGGTTGCTTGAGGTACAGGGGCTGCTTCTTCAAAGCCCTCCTTGTACTCCTTGTAATCCTGAAAGCTCTCCTTTTTAGCTGTTGGTGGTGCTGCTGTGGCCGGTGCTGCTGTCGCTGCTGGCGGGGCCGCTACAGTTGTGCCTGAGTTGATCATCTTCATTGACCAGCCAGTGTAGGTCCAGAAAGACAAGATGTCTTTTTCATTTGTAAGATTATACATATTTTTCAGGTTTGTTAAAGAGTCAAAGTTAGTCGCTGGAGTCTGAGCAAGTTTCATAGTGGGAATGTGATTTGCACTGATACCTAAGCCGATCAGATCTAGAGGTACGCATTGAACGCCCAGTGTATTCATAAGAAGTGCTACCTGGGCTGCAGTATATGCGAAATCAGGTGAACCTATTGCAATACAGAATTTCCCAGATGACTGCCGCTGATATGCCGGCTGATCTTTGGTACCGATATTCAGAAGATGATCTATATGACCGACAAAGGCTACCGCGGTAGGTGCAGGCGGCGCTGTAACTAAGACTGATCCAAGACTGGGGCTGATACCACTAGGATCTTGATATATACGAGCATTTGTCCAGTAATCCAGATTATCTATTGGGTTCTTTCTTGAAGGTAGCTTAGATGTATCGTAGTTTGTAAGTATGATGAACTTCTTTTGGTAATCGGTTATAGGGCTTGTAAAGAGAATTGACTCTGATCTGCAATTGTGAAAATTGCCCTTATCCGTCTGACCGAGGTGATATTGTGCTAGAGGGTTCAGAGCATTAGCTATCGCTCCAAAGAAATTAAACTGCTGTTTAGCACCTGGTGGAACTCTTCTCAGATAGATGATCACTAAAACCGGGTCATAATTTGTGTTGAATGCCTTCGAGGCTAATTCAGTCATTGCATCTTTAATATTTCCATTATTTAATGATCTCTTAATTCCAGAATCATCGCGGAAGATTATAAAAGGTACGCAAGGTGAAGCATCCTCATAATCAATATCAAAAAAGAAGCCTCGTGCACCCAGAGTTAGAGCAGCATCAACACCGAAGGGTTGAGAGAAGACGCCATCAGCAGGTCCATTATCTCCATTTAGATACCCTGGAAGTCTCACTGTCAGCGGCCGCCAATTCAGCAAGGCCCTAGCATCTCCTATTTCAGAAGTTGTAGGTGCTACAATTGTACCGAAGACTGTCGGATATTTCTCAATGAGCGCCCTACAAACAGACCTACCATTGCTTGGAGTTCCAGATGCAGAGGGATATGTACTGCCGAGAGCAGTGGATATTACTGCCTGTCGTATGGAAATGAGTCCATTATAGCTCAAAGGATTTGCTCTATACTTTCCCTTTGTATACTTGTACCAGAGTCCAATTGAAAAATAGTAGATTGCCATTAATCCCAAAAATACTGGTATTATTGTACCCCAAGGTAATTCAGTAACTCTGCCAGATGATGTAGTTGAAACACCTTTTGCGGCACCTACTAGAGCCTGCTTGATTACTTCAGCTGGTGGTGAAAATTTAAAAATAACAATTATAATAGCTATTAAAACTACAACCCCGATAATAACTCCAATTATAATTCCTGCCTGTTTAGCTTTAGCCTCGTCTTCTGGAGAAGGTGCGGGCGCAGGCGCAGGTGCGGGTGTAGAACCCGAATTTCCCATCTATCTAGCCTTACGATTTAGATCTGCTCCCAATCAGCACGACGCAGCACCTTACAGCCCGGGATCTTCTTAGCCTTCTCCACCTTAGTTGACGTATATGCGGTGGGGTCCTCCAGATCTGCAATTAATACTGCCTTCGTATCAGACTTCACTGCATCCACCACCTTGTAGCCCTTCGCCTCCAGAGCCGCCTCCACTGCCTTATCGCGGACTCCGCTGAAGACCACCGAGCCCCTTGATGGCACAGGTTGTGCTGCTGCTGCAGAGGGCTGGATCGGCGGTACAGGATAAGGCAAGAAGTACCACTCCTTCATACGGAAATCCTCATAGGCCTTCCAGACCTTCTGGAACTCCTTCAAGCTATCAACCGTCCAGCCCTTCGGCGCAATCATCGCCGGCGATCCCCACTTGGTGCAATCAGCCTCTGCGACCTTTAGAGCCTCCAGCCTCGTGGTACCCACCCCCGAAGGGCAGAGGGGGCTTGCAACGAAGAGATCAATCTCCGTTGCCTTCTTCCAGCCATCCGTCTGAATTGTCTTGTACAAATGACCCCCCTTGACTGGACCTAAAAGATCCTTCAGAGCCTGCTCAGACACCTTTCGCAGCAAGGGCACAGTAGTGTAGCCCGCCTTGACAACAGCCTTCATCTGAGCTGGGCCAATGCCATCCCAGTCCAACCTCGTTACCATCTTCATGAATTGTGCAGCAGTAGTCGCCTCGTCAGCCACCTTCTGCTTGATATTAGATGCCGTTGCAGCATCGCCGTCACCGTCCCAGACCCACGTGTCAGCAGGAGGATACGTCACAGTGCCAGGGATCTCCACCGAATCAATAACCGGAATCACGTCACCGCCCTTTCGCAGCACCACAGTTGCACCGGGACCAATCTTCCAATCAGTCACACGTCTCGCATTGACTCCCGTGACGTAATTGATCGTCGACCCGCCAAGCGAAACTGGCTCAATCTTCACACGCGGAATGAGTTTGCCCGTTGAACTCGCATTCCACTCCACCTCTAAGACTTTGGTCAGCTTTGCCTCGCCATTCGGCGGCTTCCAGGCCACTGCATCCTTGGGATTGCCCTTGGCCACCCTCGGCAGAGTCTTATTTGACCGGATAACTAGGCCATCAATGTCATACTCTCCAGCCTGGCGACGCTCAGCCAGAACCTTCGTCAGCGCATCAGCGGCAAGAGTCTTTGTCACATATGTGTAAGGACTTAGTAGGCCCCAGTTAGTGATCCAGCTAAACTGCTGTCTCACGGTCAGACCCTCATCCATTCCGATGACCTCATAGGAGACCAAGTGGACCTTCTTTGCCTCTACAGGATCAGGTGCAGAGTGGTGAAAGATGCCGTTAACGATGGAGCGCCCCAGACGGCCAGGGGGTACTGACTTCTTCGGCATGATCAGCTCACCGCGAATCCAGACATCCTCGGGCACGTCATCATAAGTAACACTTGGACCCTTGTTAAGGAAAGGCAGCCATGCACTGACATCTAGACCAGAATCATCGTCACCAGACAAGTACAGCTTACCCTGGGAAGGGCTCCAGAGGCTCGTGATACCATCCAGCTTATCAGAAACGACATAAGAGTCAGATGGCATCTTTTTGGTCCACTTGTCCAGCTCATCTGCTACCTTGGCCTTATCCAGAGATCCGAGATAGAAGGGCATCTTGACGATGGTACCTCTGCCCCCTTTTGCTGGAGCTTGTGGCGCAGCCCTAACCTTCTTCAGCAGCGGATGATGAGGCACCTTGCTTGCCAGAAGCTCCATCCCAGCATCATACTCCTCATCGGTCATGAGAAGGGGCTGGCCGTTGCGGTATGCCTCATTCGCCTTAGTGAGGTTGGCAACAAGAATATCCATGGTAATGTGATTATAAATCGCAAAACTATGGGTTCAATTTTTTGCATAATAATGAATACAAGCGCCTTCTTGACTTCTTGGTTGCCTTTGACTTTTTATAAAGGCGGCGTGTTTTCTTATATCTTCTGCGACCTCCTCCTTGAATAGAACAGCTGCTTCCTTGACAAGGTGGTGGTAAGGATACGATATTAGCAGCTACTGGCTTAGCTAGTGGCGCAGCTACGGGAGCTACTGGCCCAGCTACTGGCCCAGCTACTGGCATCAGATCAGCAAGTACCGTTTCTACTTGCCTATAATCCGTCGGATCAGGAAAGCCCTTGCTAAATCCTGGATGTTTGACAACTCCTCCTTCTAATTCGCCATTACCTGGTAAGATATGGATATAATGTTCCTTATCATTAAGACCGCCTCTTGCAAAATCATATCGAATATCATGATCACTTCTATCATCAAAAAAATACGTACGCTCTTCTAAATCACGAATCGGCAATCCAATCTTCTGCAACATCGTTTCAACGTCTGTTATAGACTTCGGAGGGTTTGCTGATCCATCGCGACTTTCATGATTTCTTAACATGATATAGTCAAAAAAGTAGAAATAACGACCTCTTTTGCTATCATGGTATTTACTTACAGACTTTAATAATTCTTGAATTGCATAGGAAACGTTTGCAGCAAATTCGATTCGCGTATTATTTGATAGAATAAAGATTGCAGCAACCTGTCCTGTCTTTCTTAGAACAGATGCCGGCCGTAAAACCCTTTCAATAAGAGTCATGTTCAACAAGGGAACAATCTTAGTGTTAATTCTATCTTTGAACTGTTCATCGGTCAATGACTCATCTTGCAAAGAATCCATGATACCACTCCAATCATTGTGAGTATCTATCAAGGTTTGGTCTAAATCAAATACTAAGACCAAGCCTGGCTTAGCATTAGCCATCTATTATCTCTGAATAAATGCCATAACCATCTCATCCATTAAGCGCATCTTATCTTCTGATGAATCATTTTTTGCCGCATCAGCTAACTTGACCTTCTTCTTAGCCTTAGAACCACTTATATCCTTCGGCATGATACTATTCACACGCGGTTTCACTAGAATCTCCTGATAGAAACGCACTGACTGTTGCACTGCTCTGCTCATCACTGTCGGATCCTTAATGAGTGGCTGAGCAGCCGGCACCTTCCACCGAGGCACCTCCGTTATAACTAAGACCATAAATGCCATACACTCCTGTTTTTGTCTGGAGCTCAACCTCTCCTGTTTTCCTCTCCAAAGATTCAAGAGTTCCTGGAACTCCTCGTGCATTCTGATCAGACCTCTCCTCGCTAAATCCTTATAGGCTTCAGCTAAGACTGCAACAATGTAGTAGCCAATCTCAGACTTGTCTGGCTTACCTGTACTAGATCCAGATCTCCTGCTCGTCGTCAGAGATCCGAGGCCTGTATTGGACTTTCTCACTCTCTTGTCCTCATCTAGTAGCCACTTCACCCAGAATAACGCTTTCTCTATATTGACTTCCTGGCACGCCATCAAAATCTGATTGCCTGCAAATCTTAAGATCGGATCATCACTCTGAGGGATCCAGACCTTATTCACCGCTTCTGAGTCCTTCGCCTTTGGTACAGCCTGTAGCCAGACTTTGTCATGGGTCTCTTCTGGCACCTTCGGCCAGACAACCTTACTCTGTCTAGGTAAGGTCTGAACGACGATCACCAATTCTGAGACTCGGTGCTGGAATTCTGGATTCTTATAGACTTCCTCCAGATCCAATTCCTTGACATACTCCTCGAGATCCTTTGTCCTTTGTTGCAGGTAAACGAATACCCGGAGACTGGTCAAGTGTACATGCTGAAAGACATAGGACCAGATGAGCCTTATCCAGATTTCAAAGCCCCCACTACAGATCAAGTCCGCAGTGAAATGCAGGGCCTTACCCGTCGCTGAAGGCCCTGATTGCGATAGAACATCTTGTAATGATCTAACACAGTCTTTCGCATCGTAACCAAATCTAGTTTTTACGATGGGCTTTTCTTCTTTACCGGCGGTCAAGCCTAGAACTACCGGCTTAGGCTTGTCCATCACTATCATAGTTAGAGATGCCTCAGAATATGGAAATCCGAAGTCGGTGTCCAGGACATTGGTAGACGCTCAACTCCTAGAAGTTCAAAGGCGGCCGGTATGGGCACAGGGGCTTTATTACAGAATAAGAGTGATCCCTTCGGCATTTCAACTGTCAACTTCTTGAAAATCGCATCCTGAGTCTCATTATCGAAGGCCAGATTACTCAGGTAAACCGCTCTTGCATCCCTGTACTTGAATGCCGGGTTCATGAAAGAGGCCTCATATAAGCGGACCTTGGCCCCTGCAGAAGGAATAGAGGTCTTCAAGGCATTCAGAGCCTGCTGAGCTAGAGTCACCCGCTCAGGCAAGACCTCTATTCCGACCGACTGCTCAAAGGGGCCGGCTAGGGCCATGTAAAGAACTGCTCGCCCACGTCCACATCCGAGATCGTAGAATCGGCCTTTCACGCTGCTGGGTGTCTTTTCCACATAGTCCACCATGAATTTCAAGGTTGGCCACTCAATCTCGCCGTACGTGAGATTGTGTTGCCCTGATGCCTTAGTGGCCTGCAAACTATTGTAAATTGGAGCTAGTACAGCTGATGCCGCATCTGTATTGAGCTTGACTGGGCCGCCACCTAGAGTGACCTTACGTCTAGTTTGTCCGCGAGTTCTTAAGAGGCGTCTGGTTTTTGCCTGATGCGATTGATTCTGTGTGTGCGCTGTATCCATACTAATATTACATTTATTGGCCATATAGCCGATTTAACGCATCTAAATCGGTCGAGGTGCTGCAGTGTATTTGACAGGTATCTCGCTAACAGTGGTCAAAACCTCTTGGGCATTCTCTATCGTTCCTGGCAATTCTAGAGCTTCTGAAATATTATTTTGTCCTAGTGCACTGGCCCCTAAGGTTCCAGCGGTCAAGGCCATACTCTGCATCCTTTCAGCATCAAGAGGATGCTCACCCGTCAAATGCCCTTTTAGACGTAATGCAATATTCGCGGCATTACATGCAGGACCTACACAGGATGTAAGATTCTCAAGTGCAGAAAAACACTCGCTAATATCATTTCGGCCTACGCACCTTGCACCAAACGCTAAGGCGGTACATGCCTTTCCGAGAACGCCAGATATATTTGAAACGGCATTTAATGCTGATGTATCTCCGGAATCAACTTGTAATTGACCCCACTTCACATCTTCTAAATCAAGCTTATTAGAAACTAGAATGAAAAACTGGGCTAAACTTACCTGTGCTAAGATTTCAATCTCGGTATATACAGCAGGCATAGATCTGCGAAATTTCTCATGAAACTCTCCAGTAGTCGCCAAGGTCATTTGAAAAAGTATGTTACGTAAGATAATAACGGAATACACGGTATTTGCAATATCGGGCTGCCCATCATAAAGCTGGTAACCTCCTGCATATCTCTTAGCAATATTGATCATAATTAATGCCAGTTTCGCACGATCATTTGCCATCTTTCTTAGCTTTGATACTTCGTCTCGCTGTCTTTTACGATTGAACTTTCTATTTCTAGTGAATCGCCTTGCATTATTTCTTGCAGCCTTAGTCTTATTTGGGCCTGGCATCTGCTTTATAGTATTATTAGATTTATAGTCGATTTAATGTATAACCGATTCGATCTATAACCGGGATACTATCTATATTTCGGTCCCTTGACCTTTTTTCCGCGCAACGTCTTGGAAGTTCTGGGGATGAGGCCTACCGCCTTCAGATGGGCAGTTGCAGTGAAGCCGATAGACTTACCTGCCTTCCACTTAGCCAGCAGCTTCTTATTATCATAACCACCTCCAGCCATTTTTAAAGCGCAAGGGCACTGGCCACCTCGGTGCTTTCTGGTCTTATTCATCTAATATACCCCTATATTAAGATATAAGCAATGCCAAAGACACTCAAACGAAGCTTACTCTGGCCGAGGCGATATTATAAGGGTCTCTCGTGGGCCACTAAGAGAAAGAGACAGCAGGAGATCAAGAAGTTTGGATCAATGAGTTGGAAGAATCCTAAGGCGTATGTGGGGTTCAAAACTGATAAGGGTGTGAAGACTAAGACATCATCCTATATGGAGCAATGGAGAGCTAAGTTCCCTGATGCGGTTTCTATAAAAGAGAAGGCGGATGCATCGGGTGTGCCTGAAGACCTATTAAAACAGTCCTATGACCGAGGCATGGCCGCATGGAGAACAGGTCATAGACCCGGTGCCACCGCCCAACAATGGGGTCATGCTCGCGTTGCGTCCCTTCTAGTCTGCGGAAAAACACACTACGGACCAGATTCAGATTTAGTCAGAAAGGCTAAGACACGTTCTAAGAGGGCAAGACAGTGGTGGTCTAAGACGTGTACTAGTAAAAATAGGGGTCTGAAATAGAATGGGAACAGTGCAGTCTGCACCAGCACCTGGCCCTGGCCCTAAACCACCCGTTCCTGGCACTGGGCCTTCACCTGCTCTTGGACCTGCCTCTGCGCCTGCAGCTGTAAGTGCTCCTGCCACACAAGGCGGTGGTCGCAGAAAGAAGAACAAGACAAATAAAAATAAGAAGAACAAGACAAATAAGAATAGAAATCGTAATTAGGCGAAAAAATGAAATCCAGCTAACTTACATATACTACTACAATGTCTCTTCTCTGGAAAGATCCAAACGACACTAAGTGCGCGATTCTAACAAAATCTAATGAAACCATCACCCTCAAGGTTGGTGATTTCATTACATTTAACAACCGATCAGATGATTCAAAGGGTGTACGAATTGAGGAGTTCACCTGGAAGTCCTCCGATCCCAGGGGGCCTATTGGTCTCATCTATCTTCCCTGGCGTGCCAAAGAGAAACGGTGGGCGACTCCTTTCTGGTCCTTGAAAGGCAACCCCCGACATCTCATAGCATCTCCAGTTGGCTCTCAACACTATGGCCAGCAGATTGACTGGCAGAGTGTGAGATTCATGAATGGCGGAGTCTGTCCTCAGACAGAGCCTGTTACAGCTCCGCCCGCTCAGCCTCCAAGCACTTAGAAAGCTCAGCAGTCACCTTCTCCCACGTGTAGCCCAGAACAGTCTCCTTGGCCTTAGCACCATGCTTTGCCTTTTTTTCCGAGTCATTCAAGTACTCCTCGATAGCCACACAGAGATCGTGAGGGTCGCAGACATGCGCCTCACCTCCCACCGGCGAGTAGACGCTAGGGAGATAATAAGAATACTTCGGCTTCACTGGCACGGAATTCTGAGCCGTGCAGAACTCCTTGTAGCCACCGATATCAGGTACAATCTGCGGAATACCCACACCCATCTGCTCAAATGTGCAGAGGCCCCAGCCCTCGCCCTCGGCCGCGGAAATACCCACATCCGCGATATTATAGAGAACATTGATATCCTCATCCTTAAAGACCATGTCCTGGGAAGAGACCATCAGACGATTACCGAACTGCTCAATCGGCACGCCACGCTTCTTCAGCTCACGCACGAAGATCTCAAACAGCCACCAACCACCCTTCTCGCCCTTGTCACAGATGCACAGAAGCAGAATAGCCTTGGTAGGGTACTTCACCAGGAGCTCCACGAAGGCCATGATAATCAGATCATAGCGCTTCCTGGGCTGGTTCCGATTCAGACTCATAATCACGAAGGGCTCATCGGGCAGCTTCAGACTCTTTCTGGCGAGCTCCCTCGGTACAGTGTAAAAGACACGGGGGTCAAATCCGTGACCAAGAATGCTCAGAGGCCTGGTGATACCCTGGTCCTTCAACTGCTTCTTCCAGTAGCTAGTGAACGTGAACACACGATCTGCATCACGATTCAGAATGTCAATCATTCCCTGCAGCTGGCAGTCGTAGACCTGGTCACAGTAGACCCAGATCTTGAAGGTGCGAGGGATGCCAGACTTTCTGATCTCCTCCAGAAATCTGGTCACTACCGCCATATCATTGTAAATCATGATAACATGGGGCTGCTTCTTTCTTAGAGTGTCGACAAGGCTACTGTAGCCGAATCCCTGCTGAGGAGGATTCTCAAGGGCTGCTGCATCAATTACCTCTACATTGGAAGGGTAATCACGAAACCCAGGAGGAGTCTGAGGATGCCGCTGGAAGCCAAAGTGAGTCAGCTCTAAACTAGGATTCTTTGCAAGCTGCTCGAGAATACCGTAGGAGACCTTAGAATAGCCGGTGAACTGCTGCACATGCGTACTCACGAGAAGGAACTTTAGCTTAGAGTTTGCTCCATTGGGTGGGTTGGGTGAAGAGGGGGAAGGGCTAAAACTAGTCATAGGCGCCGTCTCAACCTTGAAGGATGGAAGAGACGAAGCAGATGCTGTAACCGAAGGTAAATGCGCAGCTACAGGCACAGGCGCAGCAGTAGCAGTCTGACCCAGAGTCTGATCAATGGATCTCAGATAAGATGGAACCTCCATACTATCTGAGATACTCGCGTATCATTTAGACCGGTATTAGTGAATGCTCACAGCATAGAATTTTAGATCGGTTTGCTAGACCCCTTTACTCCAAGTGTGTGATCTCAAAGATAAGTTGAAGTTCCCTGAAATTCAGAAATGCCGGTCTACCAAACTCATCCCGCATATCCACAGTCAGATTTGCAATTCTTGCTAAGGGTGCAGGGCTAGATGTGAACATTGACTGAATAGTATCACGATTCAGAAATGTGTACTGATTTTCACAGGGGTGAAAAAAGAAGATATGGAAACAATCCTGGCGACCCGCCCCCATTTCCAATCTAGCCAGATTCTTACCGTCAGCCTCCAAATGCAAATACAATTTATTGAAGAAGTTCTCTAGATCCATTGCCAAGGGCGCCATGATGACTCCATTGTCATCAGAAGTATAGTCATTCAGACCGAATCCCAAAAGTCTGGCAGGAGTGTTTATAGATAGTATTGACAGATTATTCATATCTATCTCATCTCGAAAATCACCTGAAAAGAACTTTAATGTATATGATAAGGGATTTATATTAGTAGTAACAATATTCATCATTACGTTGTGTTTGATAAAGATAATCTTGTATTTATTTACGATTCCAGTAAGAGCATTCAGCTGGGTTTCTAGTTCGCACGCTAAGCAAATTTCATCATAATATCCTGGCGTAAGAGTTACCGTATAATTTTTAGTGCCTTCTGAAAAAGTGAATGACGCCCAAGGGAGCTGAATAGTAAAAAGCCTCGAAGGAATTGATGCATTTACCAGTTCTATACTCATGACATTGGTGAGTGGTCTTCTCAGTGTGTAGCGGAAATGGTTGGAATTCGGATAGGCCAAATAATTCCGATCACGGCTATTCACCACGATGGTAGTCTGTCGGACTGCCTTTTTTATTGCACGCTGATCCTTCATCAGAACATGTTGGCCAGAACTTGTCTCACCTATTGCGCCTCCCAGCAGTTCAGACATACTACTTTAATCTACCGTGGAGTACTTAATTTAAGTACTCGTTAAGGGGTTATACGAAGATTTAGGGAATAGCAGCATTCGAATTTAATGTATATAAAAGTGCAGCCATACGATCAATGGCTGCACCGATCGTGGTTGGAGTAGTAGTATCCCATTTTGTAGGATCTGCTGCAGTATATTTAATATCAGCGACCCAGCTAGTTGCGTAGTCAGTAGCATCCAGTTTTACTAATATATCTCCAGTGGCACCTCCTGATGGAACCCCTGGGCCTGTAGGACCAGTATCGCCTGTAGGACCTGTGTCGCCTGTAGGGCCAGTATCGCCGGTTGGAGATATAAGACTTAACAAAATCCAGTCAGTAGTATTTATAGAAGGGTTATCTCCTCCAGTTATAGCCACAATACATACATAGAGACTTCCCTCATGTAAAACACCGTCACCAATAATATAAGGATCAGTATTATTCCAAGTACCTTTCCATACGACAACGCTACTTCCTTGAGGGCCTGTAGCACCTGTTTCACCTATATAGCCAGTTGCGCCAGAAATAGAAAATACTTTCCAATAGGCAGGTTCAGTTGATGGATCAAATTGATATACAGCAGCATTCAATTGAATGCAAATATATGTATTATTATCAATACCTGAAATAACTAAATCATTAACATTATATACTTCATAAATTTCCCAAAGACCTCTAGGATTCAGCGGTGTACCTGCAGGACCTGTAGCACCTGTATCACCTGTTGGAGATACAAGACTTAACAAAATCCAGCTAGTAGTATCAGTAGAAGGTACGACATCTCCATTTACAGGCACAATACATACATAGAGGCTTCCATCATATATAACACCATCACCAATAATATAAGAGTCATTCGGTACCCATGTGCCTTTCCATACAACAACACTGCTTCCTTGAGGACCTGTAGGACCGGTCTCACCTGCAGGGCCTGTATCGCCTGTTGGACCGGTCTCACCTGTAGAGCCTGTGTGGCCTGTTGGAGATATAGCACTTAATACAGCCCAGTAGGCGGTATCAGTTGGAAGTGGATATTCAGCGCTAGGTGGAGTTACAATACATACATAGAGGCTTCCATTATATTCAACACCTTGACCAGTAAGATAATCTACAGAACCACTCCAGGCACCTTGCCATACGACAACACTACTTCCTTGAGGGCCAGTATCACCTATTGCACCTGTATCACCTGTTGGAGATATAGCACTTAATAAAGCCCAGTAGTCGGTATCAGTTGGAAGTGGATATTCAGCGCTAGGTGGAGTCACAATACATACATAGAGGCTTCCATTATATTCAACACCTTGCCCAGTAAGATAATCTACAGAACCACTCCAGGCACCTTGCCATACGACAACACTACTTCCTTGAGGTCCAGTTGCGCCAGTTGCGCCAGTTGCACCTGTTCTGCCAGTTGCGCCCATTCTGCCAGGTGCACCCATTCTGCCAGTTGCACCCGTTCTGCCAGTTGCGCCGGTTGCACCGCCGCCAATTGCTCCTGCAGCTAAATATGGTAGAGGTCGGCGAGCGGCGAGAGAGCTACACTTCACTGTAAATGTAGAACTTCCTGATGGAGCCTCAGTCCAGTTCTTACCATCACTACTGTAGGCGACTATACCAGTATTAGTATTAAAATTTGAGACTCCTCCTGCAATCCAGTAAGTCCCATTCCAGGCAATTGAGAAACACGATCCAAATTCAGTGAATATAGCATTTCCATTTCCATTATTGCCACCGTCTTCCCCAGTCCAAGTTTGACCATCAAGACTGAAGGCTATCATATTACCACCTTCAGTATATGCGCCAGCAAGCCAGAGATACCCATTCCAGGCTACTGTGGCACACGTCGCTCCTGAAAAGGGGTCTGTAACAGGTGCACTCCAATTAATCCCATTTGAACTGTATATAAGAGTATTAGTGCCAACTCCTCCAGCAACCCATCGGGTCCCATTCCAGGCAATAGTGAGACATTTGCTTGAAATTAACGCATTTCCTGATGTAGAAGGCGTCCAATTAATTCCATTAGTACTAGTTGCAAGTCTACCAACTCCAGCCCCTTCTCCTCCAGCAACCCATATGCTACCATTCCAAGCTATACAATGTCCTCTACCTCCAACAAATGGGCCTGGCCGAGCAGTCCAATTAATTCCATCAGGGCTCGTTGCAATAGAATTAATACTAGTAATAGCAGTATCTGAGCCAACTGCAACCCACAAAGATCCATTCCACGCAACACCATTTGCGGCAAACCCGTCAAAGGGGTCAGGTATAACTGCGCTCCAGTTAATTCCATCAGAACTGTATGCGATAGTTGGAACGGTAGCCTCAACATTCCCTGCAGTTTGATCACTCACTGCAACCCAAATAGACCCATTCCATGCTACTGATTTACAAACACCAGCTCCTTCATTACCAAAGATCAGATTTCCTGAAGTGGAAGGATACCACCTTAGCCCGTCATAGGTATAGCCCATTATATTAGTCCCTACACCAAGGCCAACCATGAAACTCTCTGTCAATGCGGTTCCTACGCCTGATTCACCTGTGGGGCCAGTTGCACCATCTAGCCCAGTAGCCCCTGTTTCTCCAGTATCACCTGTTGCTCCAGTATCACCTGTTGCCCCTGTTTCTCCAGTATCACCTGTTGCTCCATCTAGACCAGTTGCTCCAGTCTCTCCAGCTGCACCACCTGATGCACTTCCATATGTTAATAAACCATTATCTGAATTATAATAAATTACATTAGATACTACATTGCTTTGTAGCAAGGGCGCATACAGTTGCCCATCTGCGCCAATTTGGAAATTCAATGTACCACTGGTCAAATCAAGTGTCTGACCAATACCAACTCCAGATCTAAACTCATATGTAGTAGCGTTGGATGCTTCTGAACCTATCACAAAGGTATTTCCTGAAGCAGTTCCATAAGTTCCAAATAAGTTAGTAAATTCAGCAGTCTTAGCAATACTAAAGACAATATTTCTATTAGAATCGCCAGAAGTAAAATGGTAGGCAGTTGTATTAGAATTACCAGCATCGAAATCCTCATTCACACTAAAACCGTTTGACGCATGAGAATAGAATTTCTGTCCATTAAGATCAAATGTATTAGTTACCGTTACATCATATCCTGTGAGTTCTGTACCGTCAAAGGTGAGATTTGCAGATCCTGTTGCTACACCAGTAGAATTAAAAATCACTTGGCCATCTACACCTCCTATAGGGCCAGGAAGGCCTGTAGGGCCTATTATACCAGTATCGCCAGTAGCTCCAGCTGCTCCAGTATCACCAGTTGCTCCATCTAATCCAGTAGCTCCAGTATCACCAGTAGCTCCATCTAATCCAGTAGCTCCAGTATCACCAGTTGCTCCATCTAATCCAGTTGCTCCAGTATCACCAGTTGCTCCATCTAATCCAGTAGCTCCAGTATCACCAGTTGCACCATCTAGACCAGTAGCTCCAGTTGTGCCTGTGGCACCAGTTGCTCCATCTAATCCAGTAGCTCCAGTCTCTCCAGTTGCTCCATCTAATCCAGTAGCTCCAGTGTCACCAGTTGCTCCATCTAATCCAGTAGCTCCAGTTGTGCCTGTGGCACCAGTTGATCCATCTAATCCAGTAGCCCCAGTGTCTCCAGTTGCTCCAGTCGCCCCTTGTAAACCAGTGTCTCCAGTTGCTCCAGTTGCCCCTTGTAAACCAGTGTCTCCAGTTGCTCCAGTTGCCCCTGTTGCTCCAGTTGCTCCAGTAGCTCCAGTATCACCAGTTGCTCCATCTAATCCAGTAGCTCCAGTAGCTCCAGTTGCTCCAGTAGCTCCAGTTGCTCCAGTAGCTCCAGTTGCACCAGTAGCTCCAGTCTCTCCAGTAGCTCCAGTCTCTCCAGTAGCTCCAGTATAACCAGTTGCTCCAGTTGCTCCAGTTGCTCCAGTTGCTCCAGTTGTGCCTGTGGCACCAGTAGCTCCATCTAGTCCAGTAGCTCCAGTATCACCAGTTGCTCCAGTTGCTCCAGTTGCTCCAGTTGCTCCAGTTGCTCCAGTTGCTCCAGTTGCCCCTGTTGCCCCTGTTGCCCCTGTTGCACCTGTAGGACCAGTATCACCTGTAAATCCGGTTGCACCAGTGTCACCGGAATGTCCTGTGGCACCGGTAGATCCATATTGACCAGTATCGCCCGTACCGCCCTTCAATGATACTGCTACAGGCCACGACATACTGTTATCTGCCCATAAATTTAATTACGTTTTAGGTCCATACAACACACCAGTTGATGTATCAAGATAAAAGTCGCCAATAGATCCAATAGATGGATCTGGTGGGCCAGTAGGGCCACTCAGAATACGAGTACCAGTTGCGCCTGTAGCTCCACCTAGGCCTGTTGCACCAGTTGCACCTGTTGCGCCAGTAAATCCAGTTGCGCCTGTTGCACCTGTGTGACCAGTTGCGCCTGTATGGCCAGTAGCACCAGTATCACCAGTGTGACCAGTATCACCTGTATGACCTGTAACACCTGTTGCACCGTGTAAGCCAGTAGCACCAGTTGCTCCTGTGGAGCCAGTTGCGCCTTGTAGATTTCCTAGCAAGGTGGTGTGCACGTGCGAATTCGTTCCATCGCGTAATTCAATGATTGCACGTTTATTACCACCAGCTGCTGCAAAATTACAAAAAATGCGAATGCGTATACGCTTAGTCAAATCTGGTAATGTGATCGCAGGAATTAGAAGTGAGAATGTGTAAATATTTTGTATACCCGCGACTACTCCTATAGATTCAGCAACGGTACCTTCTTTTATCACTTGTGGATTACTTACACCATCCGCATCCACGTAATAAACATCGGGGTAAAATGATACGCCATCAGTTGTTGCTGCAGAAAAGTAAATATTAAAATCCCAATACCCTGCCACAATAACTCTAGAAATAAATGTCACTGTTGCATCTGTTACAAATGTTGCCATGAGAAAACTATTTAGATTATCACGATCACCTGATGCAATTGTAGTCTGAGTATTAATATTAGGAGTTATAGATGCGGTACCTGTCTGTGGTGCATTACCACCAGCAGAATCAAAGAAAAGTACCAGACCACTGCTGACACCATTTTGTCCTGCTGGGCCAGTTGCGCCTGTGCGACCAGTTGCGCCTTGTAAGCCTGTTGCACCGGTGAGCCCTGGACCAGTGGCGCCTGTGGCTCCGCCTTGCCCTGTTGCACCAGTAGCGCCAGTATCACCTGTTGCGCCAGTGGCACCTGTAAGGCCTGGACCTGTAGCACCTGTATGACCAGTATCGCCTGTGGCTCCGCCTATACCAGTTGCACCAGTGGCACCGCCTATACCTGTAGCGCCTGTAGCACCAGTAGCACCAGTGGCTCCGCCTTGCCCTGTTGCACCAGTTGCGCCTGTATCACCTGTTGCACCAGTGGCTCCGCCTTGCCCTGTTGCACCTGTCGCGCCTGTATCACCTGTTGCACCAGTGGCACCGCCTATACCAGTGGCACCTGTTGCACCAATTGGTCCATCAACACCGTCAAGATTCACATTATATATTGCAGCACTTGAAAAGGTGCCCTGGATATTTGCGATTGTACCAATGGTTATAGCCCCACTGCCACTGGTGTATGAACTAACGGTTCCCTCGAATCTCTTAGTTGCATCCGTCGAATTTACCACCACCACAGAGTTTCCAGAAATATACGCCAATCCAGTTGATACAGTTAGATTGACAGATCCACCTGCGGTAGGTGATATCGTTGTAGAGGTGGATGCTGTCAAGAATTTGTCACCAGGTAAACCGGTAGCACCGGTTGCGCCTGTTTCACCTAGGGCGCCAGTTGCACCCGTGTTTGACGAAAATCCTGCTGGACCTGTATCACCTGGAGCACCTGTAGCACCTGTAGCGCCAGTAGCGCCAGCTAGACCTGCTGCACCTGCTGCACCTGTTACACCTTGAACACCTTGAACACCTTGAGCACCTGTAGCGCCAGTTATACCAGCTCCAGTTGCTCCTATAGGACCTGTATCACCAGTTGCACCGCCAGCAGGACCTCTATCGCCTGTCTGACCCTTTGGACCAGTTTGTCCAGTAGAGCCAGTCCAACCAGTAGGACCCGTATCACCTGTATCACCACCAGCTGGACCTTGAGGACCAGTTGCACCTGTGCCACCGCCGCCACCACCGCCGCTGGGTCCAATCATTGTCTCTCCTACAGATGGAAGTACTCTACGAGATGCTACTGCATTCGCAGTTACAGTCATTAGTGAATTGCCAGTTATAGAATTCGACCATGTTATACCATCTAAACTGGTAGCAACACGAGCGCCACCATAACCTCCTGCGATCCACGTAGATCCATTCCACGCTACAGATAAACATAGTCCTGTGAATGGCGTAGTGGCAGGATTCCATGCGGTAGGGCTTGCAGCGTAAATGATTTTCACCGTCCCATAATATCCATTTCCTCCTGCTACCCATATAGATCCATTCCACGCAATAGAATAGCAACTATATAACGGATTAATAATAGGCGTCCATGTTATACCGTTCGCAGAATAGCCTAATGAAGAGCCACCCCACCCACCAGCAATAAATACTGATCCATTCCATGCTATGCAATTACCTCCATAAGTAAAAGATCCTGATGTATTCACCGCAGTCCAATTTATACCGTCTGAGCTGTAAGCAGCAGTTGTTGTTCCTAACCCTACTGCAACCCATATAGTTCCATTCCACGCTATCGCCATACAGCCACCAGTTAAGATTGTATTATTCGCTTGAGTCCATATTATACCATTTGATGATGAAATTATTATACTCTCTAATGCGTCAGTAAACCTACGAACTCCAGCTCTTATTGCACCCGCAGTTGAAAATGGGTTACTTGAATATGGTATCCATGTATTTCCATCTGTGCTTATCGACATAGAAATATTATTATTAGAGCTTATGCCAGTTGCTATTAAAAAGCTTGGCGCGGTTGTTGAATAGAACGTTATACCATTACATGTCCCTCCTGGAAATGGATTATTTGTTGAAGGAGTCCATGTTGTACCATTAGAGCTTAGCGCTACGCTCACAGTACCATTAGTACTTCTACCACCAGCTATCCATGTATTCAACTCTGCAGCCCAGATAACAGTATTACATACACCACCGTCAGTAAATACAGGAGATCCAGTAGACCATTCAGTAGCATTCGCGTTTGTATTTGTAAACGCGTTACCAGAACCTGTTACTACTAACCAGTTTGTAGCATTCCAGGCAACATCTGTTGCAATATTAGCTCCTGCTAGACCAGAAACACCTGTCCATGTTGTACCATTTGAACTAGTTGCAATAGTAACATTATATGGCCCACCTCCTACTGCTATCCAGTATGTGCCATTCCACGCTACACCACTCATTCCTCCAAATACTCCGTTTGTAAATGTGCCTGTAGTCCAATCAATCCCATCTGTGCTTTTTGCTATAACTTGTGAATTATTACTATTATATCCACATGCAACCCAATAATCACCATTCCAGACCACCCTGAATAAAGCAGTACCTCCATTAGAAAATGGTTCATTCACCTGTGGGGTCCATGTAACTAGATCAGTACTTTTAGCAGCAGAGATTGTACCTTGACCAACAATAAGCCAGTATGAGCCATTATATACTATATCTTTTGGAATAGAAACTGGTTGAGTTGTAATAGGAATTAGTGTTACTCCATCAAGACTGTAATATGCCGTACTATTACCAACCGCCACCGTCATAGTTATTGGAGCACCTCCTTTTTCACCACCAGCTAACCACTGTGTTCCATTCCACGCCAAAGAATTACACGACCTAGTTAATAGCCCTGTTCCTGATCCAGAAGAAGCCCAGCGTATTCCGTCTGAACTGTAGCCTACAGTGCTTTTTCCAGATGTTAAAGGACCCTTACTAGAGGATGCCACCCATATCAATCCATTCCATGCCACATTATTAACAGTATTAAACACAGTGCTGCCATTTGCAGATGCTCTCCACGTCGTACCATCATAAGAATATCCTAGAGATGTCTCGCCAGTATCACCTGTTCCACCTCCAATGACCATAAATCCTTCTGTAGGAGTAGTCAAGGAAGCGCTACCTGGTATACCTTGGGGACCAGTTGCTCCAGTTGGACCAGTTGCGCCAGTTGGACCAGTTTCACCAGTTGCTCCAGTTGGACCAGTTTCACCAGTTGGACCAGTTGCGCCAGTTGGACCAGTTGCGCCAGTTGGACCAGTTTCACCAGTAGGACCTGTATCACCCTGAGGGCCTCCGCCTTCTCCCTTATCGCCTGTCTGACCCTTATCACCAGTTGGTCCAGTAGAGCCAGTCCAACCAGTAGGACCCGTATCACCTGTATCACTGCCAGCTGGACCTTGGGGGCCAGTTGCGCCAGTTATACCAGCCCCAGTTGGGCCAATTGCACCTGTTACACCAGTTGCACCAGTTGCGCCAGTTATACCAGCTCCAGTTGCACCTCTAGCACCTGTATCACCAGTTGCACCGCCAGCAGGACCTTTATCGCCTGTCTGACCCTTATGACCAGTTGGTCCAGTAGAGCCAGTAGGACCCGTGTCACCTGTGTCACCTGTATCATTACCTGCTGGACCTTGGGGGCCAGTTGCACCTGTTGCACCAGTTGCACCTGTATCGCCAGTTGCGCCAGTTGCGCCAGTTGCGCCAAGGCCAGTTGCACCAGTTGCGCCTGTATCACCTGTTTCACCGAGGCCAGTTGCTCCAGTAGCGCCAATGGCTCCAGTTACACCAGTTGCACCAGTTGCACCTGTTTCACCGAGGCCAGTTGCTCCAGTAGCGCCAATAGCGCCAGTTGCACCTGTTGCACCTGTTTCACCAGTTGCACCAGTTGCACCAGTTGCACCAGTTGCGCCTGTTGTACCTGTATCACCTGTTGCACCTGTTTCACCTATTGGACCTGTATCGCCAGTTGCGCCAATGACTCCAGTCGCACCCGTGTTTGACGCAGATCCTGGTGCACCTGTTGGCCCGGTAAATCCTATAGGGCCAGTTACTCCTGTTGCACCCGTATTTGATGCAGAGCCTGGTGCACCTGTTGGCCCGGTAAATCCTATAGGACCAGTTACTCCAGTTGCACCCGTGTTTGATGCAGATCCTGCTGCACCTGTTGTACCTTTCAAATCACCGACAAAAAGCCATCCAGGTCCAGGAACCTTGCTAATTGAAGTGACATTAGTTGGTGTAATTTTACGAACTTTTAAAAAGTCCACCACATATAAATTGCCAGTTGAATCAATAATTACATTACGAAGATTGCCAAATTGAGCATTAGCATTCGGACCATCTACATCACCAAATTGACCAGTTCCTGCGTATGTGCTAACATTGCCTACAGTATCTATCTTACGAATTACACGATTCTCCCTCTCTACAATATATAAATTGCCAGCTGAATCTACTGCGACACCGTATGGAATATTAAATTGTGCGTTAGCCGCTGAGCCATTTACAAACCCAGCAGTGCCATTTCCTGCATAAGTACTAATAGTGCCACTTGTAGTTATCTTATAAATTTTGTTTGAATCAGCCCCAGTAACATATAGATTACCAGAAGAATCAATTGTAATTCCGTTTAAGCCTGGATTAGGAGAATCAGTAAATGTTGCATAGGTAGACACCGTGCCACTGGAAGTTATTTTCAAAACCCTTTTATTGCCTCCTCCATCTGTCATATATAAATTATTAGAACTATCACAGACAAGATAGCCAGGAAACCCAATATCTTGTGCAAAGACAGTAGCATTACCTTGAGAATCTAATCTATATACAGTACCATTATTTTGATCTGCTACATATATATTATTCAAACTATCAATAGCTATACCAACAGGTACAAAAATACTTGAAGAAAATAGAGTAACAAAATTATTAGTATCTTGTAGACATTTAAATATGTAATTATATGGATTACATGTATACATATTACCAAATGAATCAAATGCAGTTTGAAAAGTTCTATCATTATTAGAACCGTTGCTTCCGATAGAAACTGATGTAGAATACAGATATAATCTACCATTACTAGCATTTAAATAAGAATCGCCCAGGCGCCCTGTTAAGGTTGGTGCTCCTACTGCAGTATAAATAGCTAATCCAGTATCTCCAATAGTTCCAGTTGCACCAGTATCTCCAGTTACACCTCTATCACCAGTTGCACCGCCAGCAGGACCTCTATCACCTGTCTGACCCTTATCACCAGTTGGTCCAGTAGGGCCAGTCCGACCAGTAGGACCTGTATCACCTGTATCACTACCTGCTGGACCTTGGAGGCCAGTGGCTCCTGTAGATCCTATTGCACCAGTATGACCAGTTGCTCCAGTGGCTCCTATCGATCCAGTTGCACCAGTTGCACCTGTATCACCAGTTGCACCAGTTGCTCCAGCTCCAGTTGCTCCTATCGATCCAGTTGCACCAGTTACTCCAGCTCCAGTGGCTCCTATCGATCCAGTTGCCCCAGTTACACCAGTTGCACCTTTCAAATTTATTGAGATAGTCCAATCTTCTCTAAAGCCTGGAACCGGTGCTGCTGAATAGTATGGGTGAGATACTGGAAGAGTTGCGTTTGTTCCCCATTTCCATGCTAAATACCCCTCAATCTTCTGCCTATTTGTTGTGCCAATATCCCCTCTGTACATCAAGATTTCTCTCATTTTGCCTTGGTAGGTGGCGCCGCCAGAAATACGCATATTGCCAATTTCATTAATAAATGCAGTAGTATTTATTGTTCTTGGAGTAGATGGACCTGACGGTGATGTTCCATCCAAATACCAGGAATATGTTCCAGAATAAACAAGTGACCACATACGAGTAACATTTACTGTAAAAACTCCAGGGTTAAAATCAACAGCTTTTTGTAAATTACCACTATTCATTTCAGCTGAGCCCCATATATAGGAATTTCCAAAACCGGGCCCGCCATAAAAAATATCTGCAACACCTAAAGAAGATGAACCTAAGAACCCAGCTCGCCCTGTTTGTGGAGTAAATACCGTTGTTGTTTCCATCATAAAAATAGTATAATATGTATTGTTTGCCTGCCAAGTCAATGCAGGGATAGTGTAATACGATGAATTAAAGTACAAATAATCATAGCCATCATTATTCTTTGTAATAGCGGTACCTGATGATGATATACTATTATTTCCGTTACCAGATTTATCATACCATGTCCCTATTACTGTTGAATTTGCAGGTGATGAAGAAGTATTCAAGGGATCACTAGCATCGTACCAATTTTGTAAATCATTCACTGATGAAGGAATAGGAACAATAACATTCGCTTTAGGGCCATACAATATACTTTGAGATCGATCAATGTAATAATCGCCAATAGTACCAAGAGCTTGACTAGGTGGACCAGTTACACCGCTAAATATCTGAGTCCCTGTTGCGCCTAATGCGCCAGTTGAACCAGTAGCGCCTGTTGCACCAAGACCAGTTGCTCCAGTTGCACCTGTAAGGCCTAATGCACCAGTTGGACCAGTAGCACCTGTTGCACCAAGGCCAGTTGCGCCAGTTGCACCTGCAGCGCCTGCAGCGCCAGCAGCACCAGTTGCGCCTGTATCACCAAGGCCAGTTGCGCCAGTTGCACCTGCAGCGCCAGTAACACCTGTGGCGCCTACTGGACCAGAGAGACCAGTAGCTCCTATGGATCCAGTTGATCCTATTGCACCTGTAGGCCCTCTAAAATTCGTTGAAAGACCCCAATTTTCTCCAAAGGCTGGAATCGGTGCTGCTGAATAGTATGGATGTGATTCTGGAAGAGTTGCATTTGTTCCCCATTTCCACGCTAAATACCCCTCAACCTTCTGCCTATTTGTCGTGCCAATATCTCCCCTGTATATTATAACCTCTCTCATTTTGCCTTGGTAGATGCCGCCAGCAATTGGTGTAAGGCCAATTGAATTAATAAATGATGTAGTATTTTGTGTTCTTGTAGGAGATGGCAACATTGCAGCTGTTCCATTCAAATACCCAGAATATGTTCCAGAATATGTAAGTGACCACATGCGAGGAATATTTATTGAAAAGCCTCCTGTATTAGTTGCAGTGAAAGTTATTAGAGTACCATTCTGTACATCTGCTGAGCCCCATACATATGCGCTTCCATAAGCGGGTCCACCATAAAAGGTATCTGCAATACCTGGAGTAGTTGTGCCTAAAAATCCAACCTTCCATTCTCCACCTGGTGCCGTTGTAGTTTCCATAATAAAAACAGTATAAGAAGCATTATTTGCCTGCCAAGTCAAGGCAGGGATAGTGAAATATGATGAATTAAAGTTCAAATAATCATAGCCATCATTCTCCTTCGTAATAGTGGTACCTTGTCGTGATAGTGTATTATTTCCGTTACCAGATTTGTCATACCATGTTCCTATTACAGTTGAATTTGCAGGTGATACAGAATCATTCAAGGGATCATTCGCATCATACCAATTTTGTAAATTATTCACGGATAAAGGAATAGGTGTAATAACATTACCTTTAGGACCATACAATAACGCTTGAGATCTGTCAAGGTAAAAGTCGCCAGTAGCACCAATATCTTGACCAGGTGGGCCAGTTACACCACTATATATCTGAGTTCCACTTTGCCCAGTGCTTCCTCTCATTCCAGTAGCACCTGTAGCGCCAAGACCAGTTGGACCTGTTGTACCAATGCCGCCTGTAGGGCCAATCGGCCCATCAATACCATCAAGATTCACATTATATATTACAGAACTTGAAAAGGTGCCCTGGATATTTGTGATTGTACCAATAGTTAAATCTCCACTAACGCTAGTGTATGAACTCACGGTTCCCTCAAATCTCTTAGTAGAATCCGTCGAATTTACCACCACTACAGAGTTTCCAGTAATATAGGCCAAGCCAGTTGATACAGTTAGATTGACGGATCCGCCTGTACTAGGTGATATCGTTGTAGAGGTGGATGCTGTCAAGAATTTGTCACCAGGTAAACCGGTCGCGCCAGTAACACCTGTTGCTCCAGCTGCACCTGTTGCGCCAGTCGCACCTATTGCTCCTGTAACACCAGTTGCACCGGTATTTGATGCATATCCTGGTGCGCCTGTGTCGCCTTGAGCACCTGTAGGGCCTGTAGCACCTGTAGGACCTGTTGCACCTGTTGCTCCTGTTATCCCTTCACCTGTAGCGCCAGTTGCACCTTGAATACCAGTTGCACCGGTTGCACCTGTAAAACCAGGTCCCGTGGCTCCTGTTGATCCTGTTTCACCTATAGGACCTTTAAAATTTGTTGAACGACCCCAATTTTCTCCAAAGGGTGGAATCGGTGCTGCTGAATAGTATGGATGTGATACTGGAAGAGTTGCGTTTGTTCCCCATTTCCATGCTAAATATCCTTCAATCTTCTGCCTATTTGTCGTGCCAATATCTCCCCTGTATATTATAACCTCTCTCATTTTACCTTGGTAGCTGGCGCTGAAGCAAGATGAAAAGCCAATTGAATTAATAAATGCTGTAGTATTTTGTGTTCTTGTGCCAGATGGCGGTGACGGCACGCTTCCATTCAAATACCAGCCATATGATCCATTATATGTAAGTGACCACATCCGAGGAATATTTATTGAAAAGCCTCCTGTATTAGTTGCAGTGAAAGTTCCTAGAGTATTATTCTGTACATCTATTGAGCCCCATACATATGCGCCTCCAAAACCGGGTCCACCGTGAAAGGTATCTGCAATACCTGGAGTACTTGTGCCTAAAAATCCAACCCTCCATTCATTACCACCTGTTGCCGTTGTTGTTTCCATAATAAAAATAGTATAAGAAGCATTGTTTGCCTGCCAAGTCAAGGCAGGGATATTGAAATATGATGAATTGAAGTACAAATAATCATAACCATCATTATCCTTTATAATAGCTGTACCTGATGATGATATCGTATTTTTTTCATTACCAGATTTATCATACCATGTTCCTATTACAGTCGAATTTGCAGGTGACACAGAAGTATTCAAGGGATCACTAGCATCATACCAATTTTGTAAATCATTTACGGATAGAGGAATAGGAGTAATAACTCTACCTTTAGGACCATATAATAAAGCTTGAGATCTATCAAGGTAATAGTCGCCAGTAATACCAAGATTATCACTAGGTGGGCCAGTTACACCGCTATATATCTGAGATCCACTTTGCCCAGCTGCACCTGTTGCACCAGTTGAACCAGCACCACCACCACCTCCACCAGCAGGGCCAGTAGGGCCGATCAAGCCTTGAGCGCCAGTAGCACCTGCAGCGCCAGTTGCGCCAGTTGCGCCATCACCTCCACCGCCTCCACCAGCAGGGCCAGTAGGGCCTATTAAGCCTTGAGCACCCGTTGCTCCTGTAATGCCAAGACCAGTTGCACCTGTAGCGCCAGCAGCGCCAGTTGCACCTGCTGCACCTGTTGCGCCAGTTGCGCCATCACCTCCGCCACCCCCACCTGCAGGACCAGTAGGGCCTGTTGCTCCTTTCAAATTTGTTGCAATTGCCCAATTTTCTCCAAAGCCTGGAACCGGTGCTGCTGAATAATACGGATGTGATACTGGAAGAGTTGCATTTGTTCCCCATTTCCACGCTAAATAGCCTTCAATCTTCTGCCTATTTGTTGTGCCAATATCTCCCCTGTACATTAAAATTTCTCTCATTTTACCTTGATAGCTTGCTCCGCCAGAAATACGCATATTACCAATTTCATTAATAAATGCGGTAGTATTTACTGTTCTTGCAAGAGATGGAGCTGTCGGTGATGTTCCATCCAAATACCAGGAATATGTTCCAGAATATACAAGTGACCACATCCGAGTAACATTTGCTGTGAAAACTCCAGGATTCCACCTAACAGCCCTTGATAGATTACCACCATTCATATCAGCTGAGCCCCATGTATAGGTATTATCAAACCCAGGTCCACCATAAAAAATATCTGCGAAATCTCCAACACCTGAAGAAGATGAACCTAAAAATCCAATTTTTCCTGTTCCTGGAGTAAAGACCGTGGTAGTTTCCATCATAAAGATTGTATAATACGTGTTATTTGCCTGCCAAGTCAATGCAGGGATAGTGTAATACGATGAATTGAAGTACAAATAATCATAACCATCATTATTCTTTGTAATAGCGGTACCTGATGATGATATACTATTATTTCCATTACCGGATTTATCATACCATGTTCCTATTGTTGTTGTATTTGGTGGAGATGAAGAAGTATTCAAGGGATCGCTGGCATCATACCAATTTTGTAAATCATTCACGGATAAAGGAACAGGGATAATAACATTACCTTTAGGGCCATACAATATACTTTGAGATCTGTCAAGGTAATAATCGCCAATAGTACCAATAGTTTGACTAGGTGGGCCGGTTACACCGCTAAATATCTGAGTCCCTGTTGCACCTGTAGCACCAAGACCAGTTGCGCCGGTTGCACCTGCTGTCCCAGAGGGACCAGTTGCTCCTGTAACACCAAGGCCAGTTGCGCCAGTTGCACCTGCAGCACCAGCAGCGCCAGAGGGACCAGTAGCGCCAGTAGCGCCTGTAGCTCCCGTGGAACCATCACCTCCACCACCTCCACCAGCAGGGCCAGTAGGGCCGATCAAGCCTTGAGCGCCCGTTGCGCCAGCGGCGCCCGTTGCACCTGTGGCGCCATATGTGCCAGTACCACCCCCTCCTGAGACCCAAGATTCAGATCCAGTAGTGCTATTATACGTCCCTCCATTGGGTATAGTTATAAGCCCAGGATTCCATCTCAGAGACTTATTCTGATTATCATTTACTGAACAAATAAAAATCCAATTCTTACCTATAACAAATGATTGAGGTAGAGTATATGTTACAGTACGTATGTAAGCAGGATTATATGTAGATCCAGATCCTGTCGGCGGTACATAATACATTGCCGCATAGGATCCTAGCGAAATTGTAGCAGGGCCAATATTAAAAAATCCATCAGACGCGAATGAACTATTCACAGGACTAGCTATTACACGAATTGTCCAAGTAACTGCTGATCCGTCCCAAGTCACAATACCACCGCCAGACAGCGTGAATGTGGCAGAGATACTGTCAAAATCCTCAGTTGTCAAGAGTGGTCTGCCAATAGAGCCATTAATGGCAAGATTCACGTTGGAGTCCGCAATGTATAAGTGAGCAGTTGCCTGATCCCCTCCACCCATATAGAGTGAATTGCCGCTCAAGTGAAGATCACGAAATCTCAGACCTGTTGCTCCTAAATCGTATTGTGCATCGGCAGTTGGAATAATGTGAGTACCCACTAAGACTTGAGGTCCAACAGGTCCCGTCGTCGAGACTGTAGTATAAGAAAGAAGGCCTCCCGCTGCTACGCCAGAATTATTATAGATAAACTGTCCATTTGATCCGCCTATAGGACCAGCAGGTCCAGTAGCTCCTGTTACACCTTGTCCTGCAGGACCAGTTGCACCTGTAGCGCCTTGTCCTGCAGGACCTGTTGCACCTTGCCCTGCAGGACCTGTTGCACCTGTAGCACCTATAGCTCCTGTAGCCCCTGTCATTTCAGTTCCACCTCGCAGGCCAGTATCACCTCGTGGACCTGTATCACCTGTTGCGCCTGCTACACCTCTTTCGCCAGTTGGTCCTCCAGGATTACCTTGTGGACCAGTTGGCCCAGTAGATCCATCTCCACCCCCACCCCCACATGAACAACTGCTGCAGTTGCCGCAGCCATTATTCCGTGCCGAAAGAAGGCACGCCAAATTCCTACTCATCAGCTGACTTTGATTCATCTGATGAGTAAAAATATTAAAGCTTAGTTTATTATTACCTAAGACGATTACTCCGCCCGGGAATTGACAGCCTCCATGTTCCCAATATTAGCAATCTGCTTCTCTAGCTCCTCCTGGCTCATCTGAGGAGGAGCAACCGGGTCAGGCTGAGAAGATCCAGAAGGAACATCGGTAGTAGCCATATTCATGCGAGCCTGGTTCTCGAGAGTAGCCTTACCAGATCCAGATCCACTGGAACCGCGGGACATAGAATACCAGAGGAAGCCTGCTAGTAGCAGAACAAGAAACAGGCCGATGCCCACGTACATAGCGTTCTCAGCAAGAAGCGTCTGAGCTTGTGCAACGAACTCCATATACTTTGAGACCCGGAAACTAAATTTTGACGAAGACGCATTTAGCCCCCTAACCTCGTTTGGCCTGCTGGTGAGATCTGATCAAGATCTCCTGAAATCTGTAAATATACGGTATTACTTCCTCTGGAACATACTTCATATACTTTTCAGTATCGGTATACTGGGCCGCATAGAAGACCTTCTCGGCCATCACGAACTCCTTGCCAATATTACTGCAGAGAGGTTGAATGACAACGAAGGGCGAACCATCCCACGTATTGGAGCAGGCGAAATCTGTCTGATTAAAGGTGGACCAGGGGTGGGGATACTCCCTAATCAAATCATTCACATGAGTCTGATCATGACCCGCCTTCTCATCCATCGTGGCCTTCACCAGCTCCCAGAACTCCAAGACTTCTGGACAGACCTTTAGTAGGACAAAGCCGATATTGAGATGCTCACCCTCCTTTAAGAAGACCATAGTATCACCCTTATCCATAAACGGTTTGATCTTCTCATAGATACCGGGCTTCACCACAATATCCACGTCAGTAAAAAGGATATAAGGCTCCTTTGCTGACTTGAGCCGCTCAATAAGCAGATCAATCTTCATAGAGCATCCAGCCCAGGCGTGGCTGCCCTCAGTCTGATGGAGTTTCGCATCAAAGACTGACTGCTCAATGAAGATGGGTTCAAGCTTGAGTTCGGAATCTTTCATATCATCCTGGAGCATGTTATGAAAGAAGGCATACTTCTGACTCCACATGTAGAACCAGGGAACTTTAGCAGTCATCTAGGTTTTGTTAGTGAGAAGGGGTTTAGATGGATTTCTTAGATCTAAAAGTTAACTAGTAGATAGATTCAGATGCTTTCTGAGACAACCGTGGTAACAGCCTTCTACCCTCTAAAGAAGTCAAAGCACGATCTGGGGAAGTATAGGGCGTGGATTCAGAATTTCTGTAAGATTCCCTGTACCATGGTTATCTTTACTACGGATACATATGCATTGGAAATCTATCAATGGCGCAAAGAGTTCCTACAGAAGACAAAGGTCATAGTCAGACCCTTTGATTCCTTTGCCATGACCTGTCCGTCCATGATGGCCTTCTGGGAGAAGCAGCATGCAATAGATCCCGAGAAGCACATTCACAATCCGGAGCTCTATGCCGTCTGGGCTCTGAAACAGGAGTGGGTGCGAATCGCTGTAAATGCGAACACGTTTCAGAGTAAGTGGTTTATTTGGTGTGATATGGGGATTCAACGGTACAGTCATTTGCAGCATTTCTACATGACTTTTCCTGGCGACGTTGCCAAGCTATGTCCTGAGGGGCGTTTATGCTTCTTGGAGATTGATAAGATCCCAGAGACCTTTGTTAAAGACTGGGAGGAAGAGAAGCCTATGATGATCCCTGTGCCTAATGTCACTCTGGGGGGCGGATGTATTGTTGGCGATGCTGAAGCCTGGACAGAATTCGGTGAAGTCTATAAGGAGATGCTGAAGGAGTTTGCCTTGAGGGGGTGGTTTGCAGGGAAGGATCAGATCGTCTATTTTACCATCTTGATGGAAAGAAAGGCGAGCTTTCGTCTGATTCACGCGGCTAAGTTCGGCGGTGACAAGGCCCCTGAGGGTATTGATTGGATGTCATTTCCGCCTATGTTAGGTGGTATGGTTGATGCGGCGGTGGATATGAGATTTGAGCCTAGTGCTTAGTACTTTTTAACAGGCGTAGCCATAAAGTACGTCAAAAAACTTGCGGGTTTTATGATCTTTAAATTGAATCTATATACCTTTTCCAGATCTTCATAGCCCCTCGCATTCCAGGAGTCTGATATTTGTGATATTTGGCCCTGTAATACATCCGCATAGCTATACTCTTTCTACGCGTCTTATCCTTGCCTCTGATTAATTTAATAGACTTACGCGCATTAGCTGCGGTAGCGTACTTTATACCGCGTGTCTTAGGACCACCCTTTGGTGAATTAAAAAGACGCTGCTTTCTTCTTGTACGCTTTCCTCCTTTTGCACCTGCTCGCGGCGAATCAAATCCAAAAGAATTATTATATTTATAGTTTGAATTAGAAAAATGTTTTGCTGCTAATGATCTGAGTTTATCGCACCGTTTCTGAATTACAATATTTATCTTGGGATTTTCACCACCGATTGTTTGCCTGCATTCTGGGCACTTTTTCATAATTCCACCAGGTAACATTCCAAAACAGGGTTTGCAGAGCGAGTGTCCGCAAGAGAATGTAAGAGGCTTATAATATAGTCCCTTACATACAGGACACGTCATATCATCCAGATTAGACTCTTTCCACGCATTAGGCATTTGGTCCATTTTTTCATTAATTGCTGGGCGAGCATTCACGGGGGCTGCAATAGGGTTCACGGAAGAGCCGCGCATAAATTCTGGAATATCATTATTATCTCCAAAATTATCTAAAAAATCTGCATTATCTAATACGCCATCAATATTATATGCCTCATATGGTAAAGATTCTGAAGTGTGGTTAGCCATTCTAGTTAGTTCCTGGATTTCACTAGGAGCGTAACTTTAGTTACGCGACTTTGCAAAGAAAGAAACGCTAGTTTCTTGATTTCCACTGTTCTCCGCAGACATTGCAAATGTACAGATTCTTCTTACCAGGGGCGTCATACGTCATGTAAATCACATCCCTCTCCACCCCCTCCTGGTTGCTCGGGCACATCTCCTTCGCGCACGGAATCATCTTAATGTGCGGCAGTGTGTTGTCCTGTCGCGTGAACTCGTTGATCATAATCTTGAAGGCCTCAGATGACTTCTGCTGAACCAGTGTCTCAGAAATCAGACCGCCCTTCGTCTCCGTCTCAGTATAACCGCAGTTCCTGCACTGCCGGGTGAGGTCATTAGAAGAAGTCGGATCGGCTGTGCGATACCCTGAACTCAGATACAGATAGTTTTTGCATGTAGGACAGAACTTCATTGTACTGACTATCTATTTTGGTACAGAGTTCAATTTTAGGTCCAGTGTAACACGGGCCTTTAAGCCCCAAGGCAGCCCCAAAAATTGCTTGGCCCAAAGTATAATGGAAAGGTACACGATGTCTCAGAGTCATCTTAGACAGTTTCTTGACAAATGCCGTATCATTAAGGGTGACAAATCACCTGTATCCATTACTGGACTACCTCCAACTGGCGGGAAGTACTATATTCCAGATGAACGCTATGATGAATTCCTCAGCCTAATGTACAATCATCTGTTCAAGGAGAAGGGCCGGCCTCTGAATATCGTTGAGCAGCCGAATCCTCTGGGTCCTAAACCTCTCGTGATTGATCTGGATTTCCGTTACCGGAAGGATCGTGCCCTAGACCACCCCTTTGAGCTATTTCACATCAAGGCCTTCAATGAGAAGCTGGTAGAGGGTCTCAATACCTTCTTTGATCTCAGCCTCTACAGTGTTTTACGCTTCTTTGTCACTCTGAGGCCCCAGGCATATGAGGACCCTGCCAAGGGTGAGATCAAAGACGGTGTTCACATCCAGTGCCCTGACATTGTACTTTCCTTTGAGAAGCAGGCTGTTCTGAGGCGATGGATGCTCAGTCAAGATGCTGTGACTGAGGCATTCAAGGGTACGGGATTCATTAACGAACCTCCTGGCATTTATGACGATTCATGTACTAGATATCAAGGCTGGTTTCTCTATGGCGAGAGCAAGCCAAATATCCCTGCATACGATCTGAAGGCCGTGCAGGTCTATACCCCTGCATCTGATGGCTGGTCTACTGAGCCAATTGAGCACTATGAGCCTGAGGAGCTGCTAGAGTTGCTGTCAATCCGCTATAAGATTCAGCCGGATGACAATGCCGTGAAGGAGGATGTATTACCCATGTACGAGCGCCTTGTCAATTATAGCGCGCCGCAAACGGGTGGAGGTGCTGCCGCTGCCGCTGCTGCCGCAGCAGTACAGCTCGATCTGTCTGGCGAGGTCATGAACACGCTCATCAAGTCCGAGGGCGAGGTAGCCTATCAAGATGAGGATGCAACCTATGCAGATCTTGAGATGGTCAAACTCTTTGTCAAAGACTGTCTATCGGCTAGGCGTGCCGAGTCCTATGA
>Ga0114976_10000047_pt1 | contig 59503 bp, 69 predicted proteins | sample S_130805_EF_Meta_FD_87319 | JGI IMG/M metagenome (GOLD analysis project Ga0114976, IMG submission 87319) | Freshwater microbial communities from Lake Simoncouche, Canada to study carbon cycling - S_130805_EF_MetaG | ecosystem: Environmental > Aquatic > Freshwater > Lake | place: Lake... | reverse complement strand
TGCATTTTGCCACTAGGTTCAGAAAGATTAACTGTAGCATATTCATCAGCAAATCCCCAATCCTCAAAACTGTTAAAAGTATTAACTGCTGATAGTGCGTCTGAATAACGCCCTGTCCAATGAACGGGCTTGCTATCATACGATACTGTTACTGCGTATAGGTATTCCATTAGTCTGCCTCTTTCGTTGTAAATAGTGCGCCTTCATTTAGTAAGCCCACTTCCAAAGTAAATAGTTCATCGGGTGTTGCGTCTGAGAAATCAACCCAACCCGCACCGCTTTCGTTCATTCTAAAAATTTCTATGTATCCCATTATTATTCACCAACCTTTACGGCTACTGTCGCAAACTTATTTCGGATAGAACCTTTATAGTTTATCTCAATTAGGTATGCTTCGGTATTTTCTCCATACCAAATTGCTGGGTGAGCAGGTCGGGCTGATACAATTTCGCCCTCAAAGTGGCGAGTGCGTGAGCGATAGTTTTTACCAATTAGTAGGTCTGGTATTGTGTATAGTTTAGTAGCCATTGGGCAACCTCTTTCTTTTTTGTTGATAACTTTATCCTACCATAGGGGTCTGACAAGCCTTGCTTATTTATTTTTTCTTACTATGTAAGTCTAGCCTATTAGACACAAATTATCAACCTACTAGCCAGTAAGTCCAAATATTGAGACGCTCAAGTCGTGTGATAAATCTCACAAAATTTCGGGCGTGTCGTACACAACCTCTTAAACACCTGTGGATAACCCTGTGGATAAGTCCCACGTCCAAAATGTGAGCAGTTTTTATTCTTGCTCAGGAATTTATTTTATTTTTTAAGTCGTTCATTTCGCAAAGCAATTTGCAGTCTGCGAATTTCTTTTTGTTGTTCTATATTTTGTTTCCAAAATACTAACATCATTATTGATGATCCAGCAAGTGCAATTACAATTGCGATTAGTGTTCCAGTATCTAAAATCATTTTGCTAACTCCTTAGTGCAAGCGTCAAAAAATCGGTTAGAGTCAAATCGTTCGTTATCTGCTTCAAACATTGCAGCAAACTCATCAACCAAATCGTGGTAAGTAAATTCATCACCTATCAAATCTTTGAAAGATGAAAGAATTTCTGCAACCTTTACATAGTCTTTACGGGTCATCATTAGAGGGACACCGAACTTTCTACGCTATGAGAAATCTGTAGGTAAGCGGTTGCACAAGTGTAGCAATACTTTTCTGTAGGGATACCACCTAGCATAAAGGCATCTACGCCACTATAGACAAGGTTAGTATTTTCGCAATTCATTACTGAGCAAGTTTTCATTTATTTATTTCCTATTCGTTAGTTTGGTTGAAGTGGTTATAGTTTGGAGTTAGAGCGCAGTCGCAAGGTTCAACATCATAGTCAAGGTCATTACCCCAAAAGACAAGACCTGAACCATCGCACTCATCACAAGGAAAAGTCATTACTGAATTTATCATTAGAGTTTTGCCGTTCCTCTTAGAACACCGCTAACGCCTAAAGCGTCACACGACATTTTTACAGATACGCCAACAGGTAATTGAGTTGGGTAAGTTGAGATGAATTGAGCAACCGCACCTTTTGAGGGCATAGCGATTTTTTTTGTAGAACCTGAAAAGGTTTCTAGTGTTATAGTGTAAGTCATTTTTAGACTTCCTTTCGTTTTGTTGATAAGACTATCTTACCATTAGGGGCTGACATTTTGGCTACTTATTTGCTAAGGCTCATTGTGATACTGGTCACATTTATTTGCTTAGGCTCATTAGCCGATTTGTCCTTTATTTAGTTTTTCTTATGTAGTAAGACTATCACACATACCCTGAAAAGTCAAGGCGACACGCCGTAGGCGTTGTGTGATTTACATCACTTTTTTAGAGATTCAGCGTATGCTGGGTCTGATACGCTTTCAGCGCCAAACTCCTCATAGATTTCTAGATAAATTTCATCATAGTATTCGTTATAGTCCATTTGGACTCCTTTCAATTTGAGAACCTTTCTCAATTTTCTTTATACGAGAAGTATAGCATAGATAAGCCCAAAAGTCAAGGCGACACGCCGTAAATCAGGGAAATAATTGTGTGTTTCTTATCACATTAGTTATACACACCCTGTGGATAAACGGGACGTGCAAATTTATTCGCTTTTCACGAATAAATAAGATCCAGCAAATAAACAAATAAAAGAAAACCAAAACAATGCATTACCGCTTACAAAAAAAGTTTGATAAAAGTTATTCATTATTTATTTTCCTCAATTTCATTTAGTAATTCCCAAAGTATTGGTTCTAATTCTTTAGAAACTAAATCTAATTTTTCTTGAAGTGTTTTCATTCTTTCTCCTCAATGTCTGCGACATAGACAGTGCTTCTATCTATGTCACCGTATTTTAATTTAAAATCAAATTCGTTTATTGCTTCATCATAGTTATCAGCAACAATGTCAATGAATGTAGTGAACTCAAATACTGGCATTATTTACCTACCTTATACAAGAAATCCCAAGCCTTACGGCACAACAGTATGCTTTCGCAATTATCACAACACACAACCCCATTAGGGTTTAGGTCATAGTCATAGATGTCAATGGTAGTGCTAACCGCACCACATACTGACTTGATAGGTACATAGGTACTCATTTAGTTACTCCCTCAAATAGTTCTTTACATTTATTAGGGTTTTCCCACCAAGGGAAACCTTCGTGATACATAGCGGGTGCTAATACCACTTGACCGCAAGGGCATAAATTCATTAGCCCTTTAGGGTAGTCGCTTACAGTAGCGAACTTAGTCCAAATACTCATTTAGACACCTTCCATTCTGTCCACATAGGTAGACGCTCTGGGTCGGTATCGTTATACCAACGCTCAATGTTATTTTCACAAGACTCACAGAATGTGAATTGTGTATCTGCGTATTCTGAGATAGCAGATTTATTAGGAGTGTGCTCTACGCACTTTGTTATTTCTAGTGTAGTCATTTTAGACCACCTTTCTTTAGAGGATTTCTTTACCTCTTGTTTTTCTTTATACTGTAAGTATAGCAGGGGGGTCTGACATTTAGAGGGGTATAAATAGGGTAAAACGGACATTGTGAGGTAGGTCACATGTGAGGTACATCACATTTTCCAGGGGAATTATAACAATTAGGTAACAATACTACTAGTATCGGTGTGTCGACTTGACAAATGGCACGTGCGATCAATGTGGTGTATATCACATAGAAAATGTCCGATTTGTCCGTGTCTAAACTTGACTTTTTGACATTTCTATGCTATACTTCTAGTATAAGAAAAATTAAATAAGGAAAAATCCTAGTGAGCCTCTGAGCCTACCAAATAAGACTAGAAATAGTATGAGCGTAGCAAATAAGAGCAAATAACCTAGGTCAAGGAAAAGATAACACAAGGTTATCGAATAAACGAAAGGTGTTCATCAAATGAATACACTAAATACAATAACAGTAGTAGCCGAGCCTACTCACCCTATGTCTAGTAGCAATACTAAGAATAACAATATCTTTCGCCTATCAAATGGCAATTACATTAGCCGTATGGCTTATGTCTACATGGTAGCAAGTGAGAACCTTATCTCTCACAAATACCTATCCCCTAACGAGAGCAAATGGGTATTTGCTAACAAGGTAGGTAAGTAAATGAATCCTTTTACATATATGATTGATTGGCTTGATGAGAATGCTGATGTAGGTGCGCCAATAGGTGCATTCATCGGTGTAGCAATAGCATTAGGGCTATGCTTTATATTCGGGGGTAAATAAATGATAGTAACATTAACAAGCACATCAGGTGCTACTAAACAAATGAATTTCGATACTAAGGCGCATGTCCTAGAGTTCATCGAACTATACAAGGCTACACTACACCAAGGGCAGTCGGTGTGTATAGATGCTCCACTAGTAGGCATCCATAGTGGGTGGATAAGAGGTAGCGCACCCAAGGTATAGGGTTTGCAAGATCAATGGTGTGTCTGCAATGGGCACACTATTTTTTGTGTATTTATTTTTTATTGTGTGTATCATACATCTGGACAAAATATTCAGATTTTAGGCTATTTGGGTTTTATAAAATTTTTCAGAATTGCTGTATAATGAACGGTATGGGAGTATTAGACAATCTAGAAAACGCCTGGGATGAAGACTTCCTTTTTGAGTCAAAGCAAATAGTAGAAAAAGACTCTATGGGCAGAGAAAAGTTTTGGGAAGACTTAGGCAGACCAGATGATACAAACCTACTTGCTCAAACCTCTTGTTCTTGCTCTGGCTGTTCTTGTGGCAAATAAGGTTTGTCAAACTTCGACGGTATATAAATTTTCAGATTTTACTTAAAGACATCTTTAACTTCTAGATCATCATAGATCAAACCCATCATATACTGCAATGCTGGATATTGCGAATCAATATTTTTTGTAATATCTTCTTGGTTCATTTTAGATTGCGCCATTAAATTTTTATTATAATTATTTACTGTCTCTATCATTATTTCAATTACTTCTTGTCGGCTCATGTCCATTCCTTTTCTTGGTCGTATGTAACAGAATATTCTCCTGTAAATATCTCTGCATAAGAGATGATATCTCTATTATACCTTATAAGGGTTTCTATGCCAACTTTGTCACATACATACTTCATACCCTGGACTAGTGGCTCAAACTTCATCTCCTGGCTTTGTAGGGCGTTATTAAGGGTATCCAGATATCGTTGCTTGCCGTATCTTTTAGATACAAAGGCTTGGTCTACATAATCAAACCTTGCCTGTGCATCATTCTTTTTTGCAATGTCCGAATTGTCTATTATATAACGAACTGCATCATGATCCATCCGTTTAGACCAGTTTCGCATGTTATCGCTGTATTTCTCCATGTTCTTGAGAGTTGAGTCAGCGAAAGCCATGCGTATAAGGTCTTGTTCGGAAAGGTTAGCCTCTATTGCGAAACTTATCAAAAAGGCGGTTGCGTAAGGAAACTTGTCGCTATATGTCGTCACGCCAAAGTGAACATTTGGATTAAACGACTCAACTGACATACCGTCTTCTATTAGTCGCATATGATTTCCAAGAGATACAAACTCTTGTCTATTCATGTCACAGTCAACAAACAAACATTTCTCTGGATCTATTCCGTCGGCCAAACATAAAATATTTTTATCATATGAACCCACTATTTTCGAACCGTTAAAACGCTCTAGTAATTTTGCGGACATAAAACCATCCATGTCAGGAGATATAATTAAATTCTTAGAATACTCCAATGTATTAAGTATACTAGTTTTCATTTTAGATAAACGTCCCTTATAATAATGTTATGACTGTGCAAGACTGGGCTTCCTTAATCGTAGCGATACTTACAATTGTATCATCAATCGCCTTTGCAATCAAGTGGATGGTAAAACATTATCTAAGCGAACTTAAGCCAAATTCTGGGTCATCGATGAAAGATCAAATTTCAAGATTAGAAACCGCTTTAGACGAACAAAGAATTGATTCTATTAAATCTAGAGATCGCCAAGAAAAGAAACTTGATGAAATGTATCAAATTTTAATTGACCATATTGCAAAAGTTAATAAACGGTAATTTGCTATATACTATATATAAAGATAGTTTTTAAAACTATAAAGATAGTTCTTATTTCTTATATCTTTTAAGTATACACTATCAAACCTATGGCTAAAATAGACTTATAGTAACAATATGGACATTTCCTATTATAACAATTGTATAACTTTTATAAAACCTTTACTTTATAGTTCATTTTGTCTATTATGGTATAATTTTAATACTGGCTAATACCTTGGTTTGTCCTATACCCACCAATCAAGGTGTTAGTCTTTTTTATGGTATAATCACATTATGACTATGCATGGACCAGAAGTTTTTGGAGCAGATCCAGCCAGAATTAAATGGCAAATCGTTAGAGGAGATACTTCTCCGCTTCGTGTTGAATTTTTGCAAGATGACGAAGTTACATATTTTGATACTTCCGATTGGACCTATGAGGCTACTTCTTATGATCCTCAGTCTGATGCTCTCGATTCCCTTGAAATTACAGCAGGAAATGGATATGTAGATATTTTGGCTCCAGCATCTATTACTGCACTTTGGGGTACTGGTTATAAATCAGTTGTAACAGAATTAACTTTTGACCTTCAAGTAACTATTGATGGAGAAACAATTTGGACACCATTGATTGGAACTATCTCTGTACTTGGAGATATTACAGGTAGCCTATAATGTCAGTTGTAAAAATTACAACCCCTAGACCTGAGTTACCAGCAATAATTAAAATTAAAGATAAAACCTTTAAAGTAAATAAATAGTCATGAGATAATATCTTTATGACTGCTTCCAAATCTATGGATTTTCCTGGTTCAAAAAAATCTTCTTATGCTGCACAAGTTGAACAAACACAAGCATCTCCTTATCAAGAAAACACACTATCATTTCTTCCAGTTCCTGGACCCCAAGGTCCTCAAGGACCAGCAGGTAGAGATGGGAAAGATGGAGAAAAAGGAGAACAAGGTTTCACGGGAAACATTGGACCAAAAGGTGAAAAGGGACCAAAAGGGGCAGATGGACTTAGCAGTCTATCCTCTTCAGGTCAACAAGCAGGGTGGGCTTCTTATACTAACAAAATTGAAAAACCAATAAAACTTGGAATTTCAGAAGGAGATGATGGATGGGTAACAGTATTCTTAAATTCTGAAGGACTTTCAAATGAAAAATATATTCCAAAAGGTTGTACATCTTTGTGGAATGATCACTCTAGATCTTTTAATTTTAAAGGGTTAAAAGAAGGCTCTCAAGTTTTTATAACCTACAGTTTTGAACTAACAACCCATAGCAGTAATACAGAGGTATGGGTTAGAACTTATTCTGCTAATAGCCAGTTAGATATTGCTCAATTTATTGGTTCCCTCAAATATCAGCACACATATCCAATTACTGTAACTCAACATGTATTTATTGAAAATCAAAAAATTTGGGGTAATGGGGCAATCCCTCAAATACGTACAGATTATGATGCATCAGTAATTATCAAATCTATATACGTCAGCGTGGTATAATAAAACCATGGCATTTCCAGCGACCTATGACTTTAACTACTATAAGGGTGATACTTTTGAGTTTCGTATCTACCCAAAAAAGAACGATGGAACCGTTTTTAATCTTTCAGCATATCAGATTGCATCAAATAATACTACAGCAATAGACGATGTTACTGATACGGTTGCCCCATATGACAGTGCAAGGTTTACAATTGCAAATATTAGAGGATCTGCTGGAGTTAAAGTTAATTGCTTTGCAAGAATATCAGATGATAATACTTTTGTTCAATGTGCAATTAGGCCAGAAGACTCAACAACACTTATTGCTGGAACAGAATATGTATACGATGTAGAAGTTACTAAGCCAGCAGGTGCTGCAGGAACTGGACAATATTCACTTGTTCACACATTACTTACAGGTAAAATAACAATAACTGATCAAGTTACTGGAGCATAAATTGGCAGACATACTGTTATCAAACGATGACCTTACAGTTTTTGGCGGTCCAGAAACAGTAAACCTTGATTTGGATTTTGGACCACAAGGTGATCGTGGAAGTATTATTGTAGGATCGAATGGAAACCCACAAGATGCAAGCGTTCATGCTGAAATATTAAATATTCCAGAAGGAATTCAAGCATTAGATATTGCAATTGATTACAATCCATCTTCTTCAACATATAAAACAGTATTTCAAAGAATTGCAGGACCAACTGGAACACAATGGACTCCATTACTTAGCCTAAAAACAAATTTTTATTCAGAAGTAAAAGGACCACTAACACCAGTAAGTGGTAAAATAACAATTCCACCAATCAATGTTACAGATATATATGATGTAGGAGAGGGAACCGTAAGTTCTTCTAGGTTTAATATTCAGTATTCAATATCATCATCATCAGCGTCTGGTCCTTTAGCAACAAACCTTATAATTAAAGAATTAATCACTACTCAAGGCTTTTTAGCCTTACCACTTGAAATACAAGGAGTAGAATTCTTGAACGGTAACTGGGCACCCATGTCTGGTGAGAAGATGGTTCATCTTTTTATTACGGTGGTATAATGAAACAGGGTGATCTATAATGGCAGCAGAAAACATTGATAATACCGTTAATGGTACTGGTCTTTTCCCTGCAAAAGTTCCTGGTCTTTCAGATGCAGCAGATATTCAAGCAGCCCTCAAACTTTATCACTATGGGTCTTATACTTATGATGGTTCTAATACAAATACCGCAAATCTTGTAACACCTTCAATAGCAAAACACCTTCAAAACCTTAAAGATGCAGATACTGCTGCTACAGCAGCCCTTGCTGCTCACGAAGCAGATACAACAAATATTCACGGAATAGCAAACACAGCAAACCTTGCAACACAAACATATGTAAATACAGCAATTTCATCAGCAGTAAGCGGTGTTACAGGAGAATATTCAAATCTTGCTGGAACTGCTATTGATTGGAACTCTGTTGACGAAAGATTTGATGTTGAGCCAAGACTTGCAAATGCTGGAACAATTATAACAAAAACAGAAAATTTTATTTTATCTGCAAGTGATGTTGGCAAAACTGCTATTTTGTATTCTTCTAATCCAATGACTGTAACACTTCCATTAAATGCTTCAGTAGAAATTCCAGTAGGGTATTCAATTGATATAATTCAAACAGGAGCGGGATCAGTAACTGTTAATCCAGAAACTAATGCAGTATCAGTTAATAGCAAATCTAACATACGGTCTTTAGATGGACAGTATTCAAAAGGCACATTAGTTAAAATAGACACCAATACATGGTTTTTTTTTGGAAACTTACTTAACGTAGTAACTCCAGTTACACCTGTTGCCCCTACACCTGTTGCTCCAACACCTGTTGCTCCAACACCTGTAGCGCCTACACCTGTTGCCCCTACTCCTGTAGCACCAACACCAGTTGCACCAACACCAGTAGCACCCACACCAGTTGCGCCAACACCAGTTGCGCCAACACCAGTTGCGCCAACACCAGTTGCGCCAACACCAACGCCTACATTAGTGTGTCCACCACCAGGAGACACTAGCGGAAGTTTCTCAGATCCATGTGGCTTTGATCCAACAATATGTTGCAATAGTGATGGAGTTCCCTATACCCCAACACCAACGCCAGTTGCTCAAACAACATATGACATTTATACTTATTGTGATCCAGTATTTCCTGCTATGAGAGGTGGAGCATATGGAACACAGCCATCAAGTTCAACTGTAAACACTGGAACAACAAGCACTCAAGGATTAAGTAGTGAACAGATAGTTTCACAACTTGGCTATGGTTCTGGTTGTCCAACAGTGCAAGTAGTAAACCCTGGAACAGTTTATCTTTCATATTGCTACCAGGGCGCACCAGTTGTTGAAAGTTTCTCTATAAATGCAGATAGCGTTCTAACTACAAACATTAATGAAGCATGCTCAGTCTATAACACTCTTCTTAACAACATAGGTGCAACAAGTATTGACTGCTCAACAAGTTCTGCAAGAGTTGCTCCATCAAGTTGTGTGACAACACCTACACCAACAGCGCCTACACCTGTTGCTCCTACACCAACATGTCCAGATGGATATGTTTATTCAGATAGATTTGAAGAATGTAGACCAATATCAACACCTACACCAACAGCGCCTACACCTGTTGCTCCTACACCAACAGCGCCTACACCTGTTGCTCCTACACCAACAGCCACAACCTACTACGCTTATGGATGCTGTAGCGGTGAAGCATTAGTTGTTGATGGACCTAACAATAATACTGCTAGATCAGATTATAGAAGTATAGCAGGATGCCAAGAATCAGGAGCAACTACAAACTATCAAAATGCTGTGGCTAATGCTCAAGCAGCATGTCCTACACCAGTTGCTCCTACACCAACTGCTTCTTATCCAACATTACTTTCTGGACTACGTTATTGTACAAATGGTGACGTTCCTAACCCAGCAAGCCCATGTACTCAAGCAAATGTAATTAATGGTGACTGTAAAGATGGAACTGCATCAGGACCACTATGTACCCCCGCACCTACACCAGTTGCCCCTACACCAGTTGCTCCTACACCAACTGCTTCTTATCCTTCACTTCTTTCTGGATGGCATTATTGTGCATCAGGAGATGCTCCAAATCCATCAAGCCCTTGCCCATCTAACGGTAGCGGTACAGGAGTTAACTGTGTAGAAAATGGAGCATCTGGTTCATCTTGTACAAATCCAAATGCACCTACCCCAGTTGCACCTACACCTGTTGCACCTACACCAACAGCACCTACACCTGTAGCATTAGATTGCAGCCCTTGCGATCCAGCACTATCTGGAGGTGCTTGTGGACCATACGGAAATGGAACTTTATGTTGGACCCCTAATGGCTGTCCAAATAGATGTGATGGAGACCATGCACCAGCACCTGTTGCACCCGCCCCAGTTGCTCCAGTTGCTCCAGCACCTGTCGCACCCGCACCCGCAGGAAATACTTGTGCAACAAACTGTTACTGGTGTCCAATAAGCATCGTTCCATGCGGATATAATAATTGTGTTTATGATGGCTGTGGCGGTTTCTCAGGATATACCTCAACATGATATACTTAATAGATAGGAGATAAAATGACAATAAATAAAACTTTGTATTTTTTACATATACCAAAAACTGCTGGAATGACAGTAGGTGTTAATTTTGCACAATTTTTAAAAGAAAATAACTTATCTAAGTATCCACCATCACCACCACCACACGGAGATGTTTCGTCCGATTATGCTTTTATTCAAGGCCATCTAGGAAGATATCCAATTTCAAAAATTGAAAATCTTTCGGTAGCAACACTTGTTAGGGACCCTTTAGATCGAGCCATTAGTAATTTTTTATACATTTATGAGAAAGTTCTTGGCCATAGAGAAGAGTACCTATCGTTAAAAACAATAGAGTCAGGTTTAAAGTATTATCTATTTGAAGATCCATTTTATACTTCTCACAGAAATATACAATCAAAGTTTATATGTTCTGAGCCAGAAAAAAATATGTTTAAAGATTTACCTATTGATGGAGAGTCAGACTATATAACTAGATCAAAGCAATGGTATTTAAAAGATGTTGAGATTACGCCAGAACTGGTTAAATCATATATTGATGAATTTACTATAGTTAATACAACTTTAAATGTTTCACTTTTTATAAATAGGTTAGTTGATTGGTATAATGTTAATTATCCAGAACTAGAAACAAAATCTATAAATACTGAAATATTTAATATTAACGATTCATCTGTTAAATTTGAAAATAAAGTTTATACAACTGATACACTTAAATTATCTTTATCAGACAAAGATATAGAAAAGTTTTTAGATTTAAATAGTATTGACTTTGAACTTTACGAGTATGTTTACAATCTAGAAAGGCAGTAGCGTGTCCGATAAAAAAGAAAGTCCTATAGAAAAATACAAGAGAATGCTTGGAGAAACAAGACCTTGGGATCTTGTAAATCCTAATACAGAGTGGGCAGATGAAGAAAAAGCAAAAGAAAGATATAGCATTTGTCAGTCTTGTCCAGAACTAATTAAACTAACCAAACAATGTAAAAAATGCGGTTGCTTTATGGCAGTAAAAACAAAACTAGAACTAGCAACCTGTCCTTTAGAAAAATGGTAAAATGATAAAAGAAGAAATAGCACCAGGAATAATAGTTTATAGTAATGTAATCCCTAATAGCGAAACCCTATGTGAAGACATTGAAGAGGGACTTGTCTCTGCAAAAATTCCATGGGTTCCAGCAGAAGTAAAAGATAGTGAGAAACCTGGTGTAAATACAAATTCAAGAGACACAAATACTTTTGGTGTTCCTTATTATGGAGCAATATCTGAAGACTTTACTAGTTTTCAATCTTCTTTTAATTCAACATTGGGTAATTTATTCTTTGAAAATTTTGATGTAGTTGAAAAAGATTATAAAAATCATTATGGCGTAGCAGCACCGTGGCATGACGCCTACGCAGTATTAAAATATGGAGTTGGTCAAAAATTTACAAACCATATTGACGATCACCAAGACTATCACAGAAGAATTTCTACAACTTACTACATAAATGATAATTATTTGGGTGGTGAAATACTATTCCCTAGATTTAATATTACTTTTAAACCAAAAGCAAACCAGATGATAGTATTTCCATCAACATATGTTTATAACCACTCAGTATTGCCAGTCATTGAGGGCGAAAGGTATGCCGTAGTTAGTTGGATGCGATGAAGGACCCAGTAGTTGTAAATGATTTACTAAGTCCTGAAGATTATGCAAGGCTCCTAACATATTTAGACAAACCTAAAAGTTTTGGTTTTGATCCTGGGTTTAGCAGGTACTCAGTTGGAGATGGTGAACTTCCAATCTTAGCAGAATTAGCAGACAAATTAATAAGAACTGCAAGAGAAACATTTGATAGCAAAACTTTGCTTCCAACATATACATTGTTTGCACACTATGAAGGACAAGACCCTTCACCAAGTTTATACAAACACAAAGACGACAACGCATGTACATATACTCTTGATATGTGTGTTTATCAAAATGAGCCCTGGGATTTATGGGTAGAAGACAAAAATTATTGTCTTTATCCTAATCAAGCCTTAGCATATTATGGAAATGATCAAATGCATTGGCGTGAAGAGTTTCCCAATCCAGAAAACAATCATGTTGCTATGGTATTTTTTCACTTTGCAGAACCAGATCATTGGTGGTTTAAAGAAGGACCACAATATCTCCACACTCATATTAGAAAATCAAAATGAAAAAGATATTGGTTAGTATTGCAAACTATTGCGATCCAGAATTTTATTCTACAGTATTTTCATTATGGGATCAAGCAAAAAATAAAGATAGTTTATATTTTTCTATCGTTTCAGAAGACAAAAAAGAATATGATCTATCATTTATACCAAAAGAGCAATTACTTTACAGACATTTTGATTTATCAGAGTATAGGGGTGGAGTATGTTGGGCTAGAAACTTAGCAACACAAGTTGATGTAGATTATGATTATTTTATACAGTTTGACTCTCATACACAGGCATCTTTATGGTGGGATATTCTTGCTATTAAAAGATATGAAAAGTTAAATACTAATAATGAAAAATTTATTATTGCTTATGCTCCAGCAGATTACGAAATAAGGTCAGATGGATCAATTAATTTTAATGCAGCATCTAAGGTATCAATGTATGGTTCTTACTTTTCTGAACTAGTTCCAGGATTTAAATTTCCAGGATATAGTGTTTTAGAAATAGATAAAATTGTGCGTTCATACTGGGCAACATGCTGTTATCTTTTTGCACCCAAGCAATGGGTTGATGAAGTTGGAATAAGTGGCAAAGAATCTTTTAACACAGAAGAGTTTGCTTTGTCGCTAAGAACATATGCAAAAGACTGGAAGATATATTCTATTGGAACAAGAGATGTGTTTCACAACCAGTCTCATCGCCAGGCAAATGGTTCCATAACAAGAGAAACCTTAAGACCGTGGGCAGATGGAAGAAAAGAATTCTATTGGAAGCATGTAGAGGAAGCAACAAATAGGCTTTCTAGCCTAATGTCTGGCAGCCTAGATGTTTCAAAAGAAAAAAGTTACAATTTTTTTAAAGAGTCTGGAATAAGTACAAAATATACAGAGTTTATTCCAGACTATGTCTCTCATATAATTGTAGAGCCCAGACCGCTTGGCTTGCCTCCAAGACAAGATAAATAAAAACCCCCCAGATTTCTCTAGGGGGTAATTTATTTTTATAGACTACTTAGGAAATTTACTCATCCATTCCCTGGTCTTAGGCGTAATGCCTTTCCAAGAAGACCAATCGCTTCCACCATTTGTCATGTAGTAGGCGATTTCTGCATTCTTGACGGGATTAAATAATTCGGCATTAGAATTAATGTCAAACTTATCTCTACGATCAGGACCAAGGTCGTCAATCATATTGATTTGAAACATACCATAAGACGAGTCACCAGTCTTATGATTGCCATTAAAAGCCAATGGTCGCCCATTAGACTCTTTCTTAGCAACTGCCCAAGCCACAACAAGGTCTCTACCCCTGAAGCCTACTAGTGAAAGCAGTTCCTTTAGTTCTAAATCAGTCAGAGAAACCTTATTCTCAAAACTCTCTAGTTTTTTTGCTTTAGAAACCAAAAAAACCTCTTTCGAGGCGGTTTCCAATGTCTGAGCCTGTTCCAGGCTAAGATTGTTTTTAGTATCAAGATCTGAAGAAGCACTAGCGTTAGAAGTAACCGCTATTAGTGCTACGATACTGAGTGTGCTAATGATCTCTTTGTTTCTTTCGATAAATTTAATCATAGTTTCCTCCTTAGAAAACAATAACACCTTGGTAGGTGTTACTACTAAGTATAACATAATTTTTGGCTAAAAGTCAAATCTGGGTGTATAATAAACATTATGCCTGTATCATCATCTAATTATCCTACTATGAAGTATCCTATTGCTTCAGATCCCGTGAATGTACACGGAGACTTTAAAGTATTGGTTGATGCTTTAAATAATATATTACCACCACTCGGAATGACTGGAGTATCTTCAGCAGTTAGAAATATATCAGGAGTTTCACTTCCTACTGGAACTCCCGTATTTATTAATGGAAGTGTTTCTGGAGTTCCAACGGTAGCAAAATATAATCCATCTAGTGTAGGTCATAATCCAGATGTTCCAATACTCGGACTAGTTCAATCAACTATTGCAAATAATGAAAATGGAGTTGTTGTTGTTTCTGGAGTCTTGGAGATGAACACATCCTCTCTTGGTGTTTCTGGAACAAAGGTTTATATAGATTCAAATGGAGCCCTTGTTGAAGGTCGACCATCCACTGGCCCAGCAAGATATGTTGCAGTTGTTGCAGTTCAGGGAGCAACAGGTTTAATAATTGTTCAAACAAAAGGAAATGGCACTTGGGGCGCTCTTAAAGACGGCCTGTCGTGATATAATAAACTATGGCAACTTTAAGAGGATCCAAAACATCATACGATATTGGTAATGCTCCACCTACAGTTATTTGGACTGTGGTTCGTGGAGATACTTCTGGATTTAAGGTTTATGTAACAGACGATGCAAAAGTCCCACTAATTTTAAAGGGTGCTGGATCTGAATGGGATATTGCTATGAAGATTAAAAGACCTACTTCAACTCCTGGAATTATTACAGATAACGCTACAACAGTTATGTCATTAACTCCAGTTGCAGATGAAGACGACTTGGTTGGAGAGTTTACAGTTTGGCTTACGGCAGCACAGTCAGTACAACTTCAAACAGGAGACATCTTTGACATTCAGGTTTCAGACCCTACAAGAGTTTGGACGGTTGCTCAGGGTTCATTTAAAATTCTTGAAGATGTAACAGACTAATGGCAACATCAGTAATACTTGATGATCTGCAAAATAAAACAGAAGAAATATTCTTAGTAGAGTATCCTCTTTCAACAATAACAGACATTCTTCCTTTTAGAGTTAAATTTTCAGCCATTCAAATTGTGGCTATTGGTTTGGGAAATACCCCAGGAATTCCTCTTCAAGTTATTGGATATAGCAACTATATTCTTTAATTAGATAATTAAAAGGGTGATATAATTACCACATGGCTAAAATATCAATTCCAGCAGTTAAGAGTTTATTCCAAACTGGAGATAGACCTACTCAAGAAAACTATGAAGATTTAATCGATACCGCTTCTGCTCAAGCAACAGACTTGGGCACATATGGTAACAATGAAAACACAGTCAACGGTATTGAGAACGTAACTGTTATTGATAACTTTGATGCCACTGTATGGCGCATGGTCAAATATATTGTTTCAATATCAAAGACCTCTGCAGGGGACAATAAGTTCTATGCAACTGAATTAACAATTCTTGTTGACGGTACAAATGTATCAGTCAGCGAGTACGGCACTATCGACAATGATGGGAATATTGGCACCATTAATGTCTCTCGCACTGGAAATACCGTGGCTTTAACAGTCACTCCAGATCCTGCGATCAAGCCAGTCACTGTACGTTACGCACGTATGGGACTTAAGGCATAACTAAGGAGATATAAAAAATGGCAACAGTAAATAAAGATTTTAAAATTAAGAGTGGTCTGATTGTTGAAGGTACAACAGCGACAGTTAACGGTTATGACGTTCTTACAAAGAAGCAAGGAGACCAAGATTATATTGTTGGTCTTATTGGTGGTACAGCAACTTCTGCTAACACAGCAAATACAGTTGTAAAGCGTGATGCTTCAGGCAACTTTGCTGCAGGAACAATTACAGCAAATGTAACTGGTACAGTATCAAGTCTTTCAAACCATGATACTGGAGATCTTGAAGAAGGTACAAACCTTTACTTCACAAACCAAAGAGCACTTAATGCAACATCAGCAGCATACGATGCAGCAGGAACTGCAGCAACAGAAGCAGGTTATGTAGCATCAGATCTTTCAGATCACATGTCAGATACATCAGCACACGGTGTAACTGGTAATGTAGTTGGAACAACTGACACACAAACATTAACAAATAAGACCATTGGAGATACACTTAACTTCACTGGCGCAGGAGCAATGACAATCAATTCTGATTCTCATATTGTTCTTACTCCAGCAGCAGGTTCTTCTGTTAAGTGGGGTTCAGATGTTCTTGCAACAGAAAATTATGTAGACGGTGAAATTTCAACAGAAGTTACAAATCGTAATACAGCAATTACAACTGCTCTTACAACAGCACAAGGATATGCAGATACTGCAGAAGGAAATGCTAATGACTATACAGATTCATCAATTAGCACAGAAGTTACAAATCGTAACACAGCAATTTCAAATGCAATTGGTACAGAGGTTACAAACCGTAACTCTGCTATTGCAACTGCTAAGGGTCAAGCAATTGCAGACGCTAACGCTTACACAGATTCAGAAGTATCTGCCCTTGTAGATTCAGCACCAGCACTTCTTGACACACTTAATGAATTGGCTGCAGCAATTGCAGATAATCCAAACTACGCAACAGACGCTGCTAACGCAGTTGCTGGAAGAGTAGCAAAGGCTGGAGATACAATGACTGGAGCCTTGACATTGTCAGGTGCACCAACATTAAATCTACACGCAGCAACTAAGGGCTATGTAGATGGAGAAATTACATCTGCAGGTTCCGCAGCACAAGGTTATGCAGATGCAGCAGAAACTGCTGCTAATGGATACACAGATTCAGCAATTAACACAGAAGTTTCAGATAGAAATGATGCTATTGGTTATGCAATTTCAACTGAAATTACAAACCGTAACGATGCAATCTCAACTGCTAAAGGCGAGGCAATTTCTTCTGCTAATTCATACGCCGATGGAGTAGGTACAGCAGCAAACGGTTATACAGATGGAGCAATTGGCACAGAAGTTGGAAACCGTAATAATGCAATTACAACTGCAATTTCAACAGAAGTTACAAATCGTAATAATGCTATTACTTCAGCAGTAAATGCACTGTCAACTAATGATATTGAAGAGGGTTCAAACCTTTACTTTACAGATGCTCGTGCTAAAACTTCAGCAGCAGATCTTTTGACTGGTGCATCACTTACAAATATTACAATCACAGGAACAGGTGCAGGACTTACTATTACCGCAGAAAACGGTGTAGCAGATTCTGATACTGATGACCTTGCAGAGGGTACAACAAACAAGTACTTTACAGCACAAAGAGCAGTAGATGCTCTTGAAGCAGTTGTTCCAAACTTTACATCAGTTGAGTTAAACTCAGTTGCTCTACAGGTTGCAGCAACAACTTCAGCACCTACAGCAGGAATTCAAGTAGCCCATGGCTTCTTAAAAGCAGATTGGCGTTCAGCAGAATACCTTGTAAAGGTTGCCTACGGAAACCACACTGAAATTTCAAAGGTTCTTTTAACACTTGATACTTCAGATAACATTGCAATTACTGAATATGGTATTGTTGGAACCAATGGTTCAGCATCATCAATTTCAGCAGGTGTCTCAGGAGATACTGTACAACTTCAGGTAACAACTGCCAACAATAACTCAACAGTTACTGTTGTTGGAACATTGCTTAAGTAATAAAAAATAAAAATAGTTGGAAGAGGGAGTAGTAAATGACAACAGTCGATAAAGACTTCAAAGTAAAGAATGGTCTGTCCGTAGCAAACGGCGGTACATTTGGAGGTGCAGTAACAGTAGGAGCCCCAACTCTTAATGCCCATGCAGCAACTAAGGAGTATGTTGATAATCGATCAATGGCTGTTGGCAATACTGCTCCCTCTTCACCAATTAATGGAACACAATGGTTAGATACATCAACAAATAGAATTAATTTTCACTACAATGGTTCTTGGTATACACAGGCAACAATAGAAGATACAATTAATATTCCAGATCACATTCACGATACAGCAATTGATGGCACAGGCCTTATTGTAAGTCAGTTTGTTGATTCTGGGTTTTTTGATAGTCCAATGACAGCCAGCACAGACTCTGGTAATGCATTGGACACAGACTTTACCTCTACCAACGATGGTGGAGTAGCAATAGATAACTTCAATTAAAAAATTGATGTTATAATAAGATAGATATGGGCAGCCCCCATTAGGAGGAAGTAAATGGCAGTTAGACAACAGCAACGCAGAGGTACCGCAGCACAGTGGACATCAGCAAACCCAATTCTTTCAGCAGCCGAGATTGGCTATGAAACAGATACAAATAAATTTAAGATTGGTGATGGAACCAATCGCTGGTCAACTCTAAGTTATTTTGTTGATCTTGATACAATGATTGCTGGCGCCCCAGGACTCCTAAATTCTCTTGACGAGATTGCAGCAGCAATTAACGATGATCCAGCATTCTTTACAACAATTGCTTCATCTATGTCTTCAAAAGCCCCAATTGCTTCCCCAACATTTACAGGAACAGTCTCTGGCGTAACAAAGTCAATGGTTGGCTTAGGGTCAGTAGATAATACAGCAGATACAGCCAAGCCAGTATCTACAGCACAGGCTACAGCAATTGCAACTGCTAAGTCTGAAGCAATTTCAACTGCTTCATCTGATGCAACTACTAAGGCTAATAATGCCAAGTCAGGTGCAGAAACAACAGCAGCAACTGCCCTTGCTTCACATGAATCAGATACAACAAATATTCACGGAATTGCAAATACTGCACTTCTAGTCACTCAATCAGACCTCTCAAGCGCTCTTGCTGGTGCGACAGTAGATCAGTCAGCACTTGCTGGTGTTGGAATTGATTGGAACCCTACAACAGAAGCATTTGACATTGATTCAACAGTGGCAACAGAGACTTATGTAGACGCAGCACAGGCTGCAGCAGAAGCAACTGCTTCAGCAGACGCTAGTTCAAAGGCTAATGCTGCACAGTCTGCAGCAGCAACTGATGCAACAAGCAAAGCCAACGCAGCACAATCTGCAGCAACTTCAGCAGCAGCAACTGATGCTACTACAAAGGCAGCAACTGCCAAGTCAGAGGCTATCTCAGCAGCAGCAACAGATGCTACTACAAAGGCTGACGCAGCAAAAGCCTTTGCTACAGCAGCAGATACAACATTGCGAACAGCAATTACAACTGATATTGCAACTGCTAAGTCAGAAGCAATCACTGCAGCAACAAATGCTGTAAATGCAGTAATTGCATCAGCCCCAGCAGCACTAGATACTTTGGATGAACTTGCTGCAGCACTTGGAGATGATGCTAACTACGCATCAACAATTACAACTGCTTTATCAGCAAAAGCACCTCTATCATCTCCAGCACTTACTGGAAATCCAACGGCACCAACACAAACACTTGGTAACGACTCAACAAGAGTTGCTACAACAGCGTTTGTTAAAGCAGCAATACAAGATATTTCATCTCTAAACCTTGTGCTTGATGGTGGGGGAGTAGAATAAAAATGACTATTAAAAAAAATAAGAAAGTGTACGCAAACCGTACAGAAGGAGAAACTAAATGACAACAAGAATGCAACAGCGTAGAGGAACTTCTACACAATGGACTGCAGCAAATCCTACTTTAGCAGCAGGAGAGATTGGCCTCGAAACAAACACTGGCAAGTCTAAAATTGGTGATGGCCAAACTGCTTGGAACTCATTAGTTTACTATACTACTTCAGCAGATTTAACATCAACCACAAACACTTTAACTTTAGGTGCAGCATCAATACTTTCTACACATAATTCAGCAACAACAGGTGTTCATGGAATTTCAGATACTTCATCTCTTGCATACCTTTCACACGTAAATGCTGCAATTTCAACAGCAGCAACAGATGCAACTACAAAGGCAAATGCTGCAATTTCAACAGCAGCAACAGATGCAACTACAAAGGCAAATGCTGCACAAGCAGCCGCAATCGCAGCAGCAGCAACAGATGCAACTACAAAGGCAAATGCTGCAATTTCAACAGCAGCAACAGATGCAACTACAAAGGCAAATGCTGCAATTTCAACAGCAGCAGCAGATGCAACTACAAAGGTTGCATCCGTCACAAAGGCTTCAATTGGTCTTGGGGTAGTAGACAATGTAGAAGATGCAAATAAACCAGTTTCTACTGCTCAAGCAGCAGCAATTGCAACAGCAAAATCTGAAGCAATTGCAGCAGCAGCATCTGCAGCAGACACAAAGATTTCAGCACATGATGTTGATACTACAAATGTTCATGGTATTGCAGATACATCAGCACTTGCATTAACTGCAACTGTTAACTCAGGATTGGCACTTAAGGCTAACCTTGCAGGACCTACATTTACTGGAACAGTATCAGGTATCACAAAGTCAATGGTTGGTTTAGGATCTGTTGACAATACAGCAGACTCAGCAAAGCCAATCTCAACTGCTACACAGACAGCACTTGATCTAAAGGCACCACTTGCTTCACCAGCACTTACTGGTACACCAACTGCTCCAACAGCAGCAGCAGGAACGTCAACTACACAAGTTGCAACTACAGCATTCGTAGGAACAGCAGTTTCAAACCTTGTAGCCTCAGCACCAGCAGCACTTGATACACTTAATGAATTAGCAACTGCTCTTGGAAATGATGCTAACTTCTCTACAACACTTACAACTAACCTTGGTCTAAAAGCACCAAAGGCAGATCCAACATTTACTGGAACAGTAACAGCACCAGCAATTACAGCAACAGGATTAATTACAGCCTCTGCTTCAGGTGTAGCATTTACAGACGGTACACAGACAAAGGCTGGCGTTCCTTCGATTACTAATATCCCAACTGCACTTGCAGCAGGAGCACAGACAATCGCAGCATCACGGGCAGATCAGTTTATTCCGCTAACTGGAGCAGTAGTAATTACTCTTCCAGCAACAGGATACTCAACTGGTCAGTCAATTGATTTCTTCCAGGAATCAGGAACTGGAGCATACTTTGCTAGTACTAACTCAGTCGTTGGAACCCCAGGACTTAAGTTCAGAACAACATACTCAGTTGCAACAGCAATGAAAACAGCAAGCGGATGGCTAGTCTTCGGCGACTTGTCAGCATAACAAAAAATTAAAAGAATAAGGGAGATTAAATATGTCAAAGCAAGCAGGTAGAATGAGTCAAGGAGCAAATGACTTCTTGAAACCATATGCACCAACTATTGGAACAGCAACAGATGTTGGAACAGGACGGCCATATAACAATGGTGCAGTTACTGTAACATTTACTCCCACAGGTCCAAATGCTGCTACATCTTATACAGCATCAGGATATTGCAACGTACATAATGCAACACACTCAGCAACAGGTTCATCTTCTCCAATAACGATTACTGGATTTGGATCAGGTGCTGTTACAACTATTACAGTAGTAGGAACTAACGCAGAAGGAACAGGTGAAGCATCTGCTGCATCTAACTCAGTAACAGTAACCACTGTTCCAGCAACACCTAGTGCCCCATCTGCATCTTCTCCATCAGCAGGAACAGATTCGGTTTCATGGACAGCACCAGCAAATGGTGGCTCAGCAATTACTAATTATCATTGGACATCTGATGATGGAAAATCTGGAGATACATCAGGAACATCTGTAAGCGTTGGACAAGAACAAGGAACTGCTCAGACATATAATGTTTATGCTACAAATGCAAATGGTAACTCAGGAACATCTTCTCAATCAGGATCTGTCACCACAACATTCTCATTTGCACCCTTCGGAGCATTTGGTGCCTTTGGTGCCTTCGGTGCCTTCGGTGCCTTCGGTGCCTTCGGTGCATTCGGTGCATTCGGTGCTTTTGGCGCATTCGGTGCCTTCGGTGCTTTTGGTGCTTTTGGTGCTTTTGGTGCTTTTGGTGCATTCGGTGCCTTCGGTGCTTTTGGTGCCTTCGGAGCATTCGGTGCATTCGGAGCATATGACTTTGGTTTTGGTGGTTATCGTGGAAAATCTGTAAGTGTAGAAACATTAGTATTAACAACAGATGGATATACACAAGCACAAAATCTTAAAGCAGGAGATATTCTTGTATCTACAGAAATTCCTGAACTAGGAGCAAACTTTACAAAAGAACAAATGGAAAACTGGACAGGTAATCCAGAAACATTAAATCTTTTGCCTAATAAAGAAACAACAATTATGAATATAGGAACTACAGAAGCAGAAGAATCTGTATCAATAAATGGTGAATTTTATTCAGGATCTCACTTCTTGCTTGTAAAAAGAGACAATGTTGCTAAAATGATTGCATCTATTAATCTTTTAGATACAGACGAATTATGGTCTACAGATACAAACACTTGGATACCTATAACTGAATTAATAGTTTCATATATCCCTCATCAAGTTGTTTCTATTAACTGTGAACCTTATGATATGTTCTATACAGAGCATTTCTTAGTCTTTGACGGTTACCAAACAGAAGAATAATTTTTAGTGTTTAAACTTTTAGACACTTCAGAACTTTCATATCCCAAAGAATTATTTGGATCTTGGGCCTGCTTTACATTATTTAAAAATCATCCAAGTTTAAATGGAATAGGATGTTTTTATTTTAATGATAAATATCCTAGCGGTAATATTTATATTTCAGATCAAATATTTAATGACTATCCAGATAGTTATGGAACATGGAAAATAGATAATGATTCTAAAAATTTTATTGTTGACAGAGCATTTGTATCTCCTAATCTTAGAAATAGGGGCATTGGAAAAGCATCAACAATTTATGGAACAAAGGTAGTAGAACACTATTTAAATAAAAAAATTCATCATAACTATGGTTCTGAAATTGGAAATAAATTATATTCTTCTGCATTTAATGTTGAACCAATTGAGGATACTAAATTAGAAGAAGCAATTGATCTTAGAGAACATTTTTTTGATCAACCAATATACCCTTATGTTTTTTTTGGAAAAAGAGTTTCTTCATGACATATTATACTTTATCAACAGTAAAAGATGATGCTCATAAATCAATCAATATTTTAATACAAGACATTTGCAAAATAAATAACATAAATTATAACAAGCAAAAATATAAAATTTTGTTTTCTAATGAAAAAATATATTTTAAAAATAATGATGTTAAATTTACTTCAGGTTCAAAAAAATATTTATGTTTTTATGGAAAAATATATTTAAATAAAAAAAATAAAATTATTGAAACAATTTATTTAGATAATGATTTAATTAAAATTGAACCAGAAATTAACAATATTTTAATTATATCTGGAGGAACAGATAATTCAACAGTCCTAGAATGTGATGAAGAATTGTTACATTTTTATGTTGCACCAAGTTCTTTGCTTGAAATGCAAGATCCAAAAACATGGCAAACACTTTAATATGATATAATTAAAATATCGAAAGGGCTATATGAATACTATTAGATTTTTACAGATGTATCCGCAACTATTAAATATTGTTCCAGAACCAGAATTAGCAACAAAAAATATTCCCTCCTGGTACAAAGAACAACCAGCCATTTCTGGAACTGATATACCTGATAGAGGTATACTTCATTTAACTGTAAAAAAATGTCAACCTTTTTTTGATGCAATGTCTATGGGATACCTTTTAAAAGTTCCATGCGATATATATATAGATACAACTGATGGAAAAATTAATCTTCAATTACCTGCTGGAATGAGTAAGCATTATTCAGCACTGATAGCCGAACATCTTCCAGAACAAGTATCTCATCTACCTATTGATAAAGATATTTATTGTAGTCAAATTTTAAGAATTCATCCTACTTGGATGGTTCAAACTGATAAAGGATATAGTACATTTTTTACAAACCCAATCCATCAACCTTCATCACCCCTAAAGGCTATCGATGCTGTAGTTGATACTGATAACTATTTTACTGATGGTCATTTATCATTTTTAGTAAAAAAGAATTTTAAAGGAACTATTAAACAAGGAACTCCAATGTTTCAGGTTTTTCCTTTTAAGAGAGAAGATTGGACAATGGAATTAGACAAAAACTTTTCAGCAAAAAAAGTAGAAGAGCAAAGAAGTAAAACTAGATCTACTTTCCAAAATGGTTATAGATTAAAGTTTTGGCAAAAGAAAAACTTTAAGTAAAACTCTCAACAATAGATTTAGGTAGAGTTTTGCTTTTCATAAAACTCTGCTATACTTAGGACTTAATCCGTTTTTGAAAGGACGATACACATGTCAGATTTTTTTAGTTTTAAACTTCCAGAGGACTTTGTAGAAAAGTTCAAAAGCCAAGAAAACCCATTTGGGTTTAAGGATGCAGCAGAAAATTCACTTGGAGAAATTACTTTTATTCGTACATATTCTCGAATGAAGGAAGATGGAACTAAAGAAAGATGGCATGAGGTTTGTCGTCGTGTAATCGAGGGTATGTATTCAGTTCAAAAGAATCATGCTAAAGAAAACCGTTTGCCTTGGAATGACTACAAGGCACAAAAATCTGCACAAGAAGCATTCCAAAGAATGTTTGAATTAAAGTGGACACCCCCAGGACGAGGTATGTGGGCATTCGGAACTCCTATGACTATGGAGAAGAAGAACTCAGCAGCACTACAAAATTGTGCAATGGTTTCTACAAAAGACCTTGATAAGAACGATCCAGGAGCCCTGTTTGCTTGGGTTATGGATGCTCTTATGCTTGGAATCGGTGTAGGGTTTGATACAGTGGGACAGGATAAGCATTTCTCAATCTATGCCCCAACAGAGCCAGAAGAGATCTTTGAAATTCCAGACACTCGTGAAGGATGGGTAGAGTCAGTTAGACTTCTAATCAATTCTTACCTTAGAGCAAACCAGAGTATTCAGAAGTTTAACTATGATTTAATCAGACCTCTTGGAGCCCCTATAAAGGGCTTTGGAGGCGTTGCATCAGGCCCTGCACCTCTTATCAAGTTGCATGACCATATAGACCGTGTAATCGGCTCCAGAGCAGGTGAAACACTAGACTCTCGTGCTATCGTAGACCTTGTAAACCTTATTGGTACCTGCGTGGTATCAGGTAATGTCCGTCGCTCAGCAACCCTTGCTTTGGGTAATGCAGGGGATGAAACATTTATGAATCTAAAGAATTCAGAACTATTCCCAGAGCGTAACTCGTTTGATCCAGAAAATCCAGGATGGGCCTGGATGTCTAATAATTCTATTTCAGCAGAAGTAGGAACAAAATACGAAGATTATGTAGATTTAATTACGGAAAACGGAGAACCAGGTTTTATCTGGCTTGATGTTGCTCGTAATTATGGCAGACTAAAGGATGCGCCAGACGGAAAAGACTATCGTGTGATGGGCTTTAATCCCTGTGCGGAGCAGCCATTAGAATCATACGAATTGTGTACACTTGTAGAAGTGCACTTGAATCGTCATGAATCTAAGGAAGACTTCTTGCGTACCCTGAAGTTTGCATACCTATATGGAAAGACCGTAACACTTGTTCCAACACACTGGCCACAAACAAACGGTATCATGCAACGAAATCGTCGTATCGGTACATCTCTTACTGGCATTGCATCATTTGCAGATCAAAAGGGTTTACCAATTGTTCGTGAGTGGATGGATGAAGGATATAACAAGATTCGCCATTACGATCACCAGTATTCAGAATGGCTATGTGTTCGTGAATCAATTCGTGTAACAACTGTTAAGCCATCAGGTTCTGTTTCAATTCTTTCTGGTGCAACTCCTGGAGTTCACTGGGGTCCTGGAGGAGAGTTCTTTCTTCGTGCAGTTCGATTTGGAAACACAGATCCAATGATGCATTTGTTCAAAGCAGCAGGGTACACAATTGAAGACGACGTAGTATCAGCAAATACATCAGTAATCTACTTCCCAATAAAATCAGGTCATCCAAGATCTGAAAAGGATGTAACATTATTTGAAAAGATTGCACTTGCTGCAACTGCTCAGAAGTATTGGTCTGACAATGGAGTTTCTGTAACATTATCATTTGATAAGGAAACAGAGTCAAAGCACATTGTTCCAGCACTTAATATGTACGAGGGACAATTAAAGGCTGTTTCATTCCTACCAATGGGAAATACAGTTTATCCACAGCAGCCATACACAGAAATTACTGAAGAGCAATATGAGTCTTATATCGGTAAATTAAAGCACATTGATTTTGCTGCAATTTACGATGGTGTAGATAATCTTGAGGCTCAAGGTGAAGCGTACTGCACTACTGATTACTGTGAAATTAAAATAAACAAGTAGTCTTCTGTGGTAAAATAGACCTATAATGTCTACTTCATCAAACCTATACGCAGAAAAAGTATTTGCTGAGCATCCGACTGGGCTATGGGCTCTTGATGATAATGCAGACTATATTTCTTTAATTTCAGAGTCACAAAGAAATTTATTAAATTGGAAGGTAAGTGGCGGTACTCCATCAGCATATCCAAAATCAGTTGGAGAGCCTTTTCAAAATAGTTCTGTTTATAAAATTCTTGCAAGTTCTGTACCAGATAAGCAAGCGTCCATAACTGCCGTTAGTCCTGAAATTATTAACTTGAGCAGTTTAAATACATATCTTAGAACTTTTTCAGTAGGTGGGTATTTTTATTCTGAAAGTTCTTATATATCAGGATTCTCAATTGGTTATGAATATAGAGATGAAAACAGCGGTAGTGATATAAGACATCTTAAAGATTTTGATACAGTAATTAATAACGGGTGGATCTTTATATCAGAAACATTTGACACACCACCTGAAGATGTGGCAATTAGAATTGTTTTTAAAATTAATTTTGTAGGAGATAATGCAGCAAAACATGTATTTAGAGTTAACGGAATAACTTTAGGACAGTGGTCAGAAGAGTTTGCATCAACTTCACTTGGAACAACTGTAATAGATATCCCCTCAACAATTTCTATAGCACCACAAAAAGGTGTTGTTGCTAAGTGTTATGGACTTCAAGAACTGGATGCCTACTATCTTGTATCTGACAATATGTTAAAAGCAAAAAATTCTGGCATTCCTCTTGTTTATGGAACTGCTGGGCACACAACTCTTTTTTCAAATGGGACTAATCCCTCATTAATAGTTCCTGGTGTTGGAATGCTAAACAAATCAGGTCAATTTAAACAATATACACTTGAAACTTGGCTTAGGATAAATTCTTATACCACTGACAGAAAAAGAATTATTGGCCCTATTGCATCAACCGATGGAATATACGTAGATGGACCATCAATTGGATTAAAAATTGGTAATGAATATAAAACAAATTATATTGGAGAGTGGACAAGGCCAATGCTTGTGCATCTCAAGGTTGGAAAAAATATTGCATCTTTGTTAATTAATGGAACAGAGGTTGTCTCAATTCAACATGATCAAGACTTGGCTGCCTTCCCTTTAGAGTTTGTAGCAGGCAAAAACCAAGATTGGATAGGGTTCTATGCATATGATGATATTTCCCCAATAGATATAGACTGCGTTGGAATTTACCCATACCTGGTCCCAAGCGATGTTGCAAAAAGAAGATTTGTTTTTGGTCAGGGTGTTGAAATACCAGAAAATATCAATACATCATATAGCGGAACTTCTGTTACAGTTGACTATTCTTTTGCAAACTATAAAGCCAACTATTCTTATCCTAAAACTGGGTCTTGGAATCAAGGATTTAATGATAATTTATCTACTACAAATAAAGCACTTTCTGTAATATCTCACCCACTTCCAAAAATAGTTTTATCATCAAAGACAGAGTCTGATTTATTTAATGAAAACAAAACTGCCAACCTAGTATCAAATACAGAAAACTTTTTATATGATCAAAAAGATTATTTTACATTTATGCCCTCATCATCATGGGACAGTGTTAGGGGATATTTATTTTTTGAAAACTTTGATATTTTAAATACTCCAATATCAGCATTCTATGGATGTTTTAAAATAAAAGGTAATGCAACAACGCCACAAATACTTTTTAAAATTGAAAAAGAAAACACCCTAGACTATTTTAAAATAGAAATTTCTAATAAGAAAATAGTTTACAGTATTTACGCAAATGGTAAAACAGAGGTTATCTATAGTTCTCAGAATTTAAACCCAAACGAATTTATTGAAGTGGGTGTAAATATTCCTAGGTTTATAGAAATATTTGGGAATCCTGTCTCTAGTTTTTTTGGATCGTTATCAGATCTAAGGTTATATGTTGGAGGAGATAAAAACAACAAATTAATAAATACATCAACATTTACAGGAAAAATTTATAAAGTTGGATTTGCAACAAAGTATAATTTTCAAAAAATAAAAAATTTGTTCAACGAACTTGGCATTCCAAAACTTAATGAAAATTTGTTTGATGTTTATCAAAGTGATGAAATAGTAGATGTTGATGGTGGGATTGATACTGTATCTCTAAGCCCATACGGAGGCCTTACGGACGTTTCTCCTGGAGCACTTGATGGTGGAAAAGTTGTATTAATGGAAGAAGATTATTTAATTGAGCACACAGCCAGTTATACTTTAGTGCCAGATATTTTATTTGAAAAATATACACTTGCAGTATCTTCAAATGGATATTGGGAGGATAATTTACCACTTACCTATTTTGCAGAATCTGTTTTTGATAAAAGAGGTGATCAATACTTTGATCTTGATTTTATACAGTTTAATTTTAATTATCCAATACCTTCAAAAACTCTTGCAATAGAGACAGATCCAGTTGAATGGACATACGCAGAACTTGCTAATGATTACAGCATTCCAGTTCAAAGAAACTATGATTCGTTAGATAATTATTTATTTACTGGATATAATGATTATGAAGATTTAAAAAACAAAATAGCAAAAAGTTATAAGTATGATACAGAAGGAGCACTAGTAAAAACATATGTTACATTTCAGTATACTAAACTTGGAGCAAATGCAACTTTTGAGTATTTTGATAAGATAGAAAAGCCAGAAAGAAATGGTGTCTTGATTCCAGGATCTGATTGGATGACAACAAAGTATGAGGTAGTAGACAACATGATAATCTATCCACCTTCAGGTGTTGACTTTAATGATTTGTCAATAGTTACTCATATAGACATTAACGTAAAAAATTCATCAGTTAACAATGTTAGTATAAAAAATATGTCTTACGCTTCTCAAGCGCTAAATGAAGCGGACGCAAGCCCTATTGGAACAAGATTTGGAACTCCTATTTACCCTTATACAAAGTCTGGAATTTATTATAATTTTAAAAAGAATAATCCTTTTTCAATATATAATGCATCATCTCCATATTTGTATTTGACAAAAACAAGCGGTATTCAATTAAAAGGAACCTATGATCCACTTGTAAATAGGGGGCTTATGATTCCTATTAATACAAATAGGGCAGATGGCTTTAAGGTTATTGCTATGCAACTTGCAGTTAGGTTTGATGGAGAATATTTTCCATATGCACCAACAGAAATTTTTGAAGTAGAAAGCAAAGGTTCTTATATAAAGTTTTATATGGTTGCATGTGATCCAAGTGGAAGAAGAGCAAAAATTTATTCAATTGATACAAAAACTGGATTAGTTCAAAATGGAATTGGATTTTACTGGAATGGAAGAATTGTAAAAGAGCCAGTTATAACTTTGCAAGACTGGGGATTCCTTGGCATTAGTTTTTCAAACAGTTTAGATTTTTCATATTTTGAGGGGGCTATTAGACTTACTGGGCCATTATTATTTAATAACATATCTTTCTATCAGTCAACAAACCTACAGGAGGTTCAGAATGTTTCCGAAAGGCCTTGGTTTAGAGTTAAGGTCCTTAATTCTAGAGAATTAGACTGGAAGTTTTGGAATATTGGATCATTTAATTGGAACAAAGTCTTGGTTTTGTCAGAAACAAGTTATTATGGAGTTAATCCATCAGAAGTTTACAAAAGTTATACTGGAACAAACAAGATAGTTGTAGAAGACAGCAGTGTTTTACGCTTTGGGAACTATAAATACACGGCATATGCGGATGTTAACTGGAACCAACTAGTCATTGACCCTGCCTAGTATGGTATACTTGTGGTTATGAATATTGAAAATCCAAAGAAAAAGAGTAAAACCCTGCCTAAGATGAAGGGCCAAGTGGGAGAGTCCCGTGCAAAAATTATTGAAAAGCATTACGATTGGGGTCTTTACGTTTATAAAAAGGCTGATGGAAAATGGTTTACTGATGGAACTGGCTCTGTATTAAACATTGAGTCAATGAAAGGCGACATTGCTCAGATTGCAAAACTTAGAGATGCAGCAAAATATTACGGAGATGAAGGCAATGGCGATTGTATTTTTGTTCCAGGGCTAACAAGAATTTCAGAAGAAGAATATTCAGAGCAAAAAGAAAGAATGGCAGAAGGACTAATTCCTTCTATGAACGATCTTGGTGCATGGAAAGCAGCACAAGATACATTTAATAAGTATGGAAGTGATGAGTAATGAGTGACGAGATGGATTATAGAATTGGCGCAAGAATTGACGAACTTCCAAAATCAGATGATACTTTTATAAAGCAAGATCCATTTAACAAAGACTGGGATAATTTAAAAAATCTTAGTGGATTAGATAATAATTTTAAGCGTCGTGCACAGAGGGTATCAAAAGCCGACGCAACTCCTGCATATATGGACAGCGCAATGGCCATTAGCACAGGTATTAATGGCGCAGCATCAAAAGAAATTAATCCAGGCCTAATCTATAGAAACGGTTATGGATTGTTTGATGTTATCACCCCTCCATGGAACCTTTATGAGTTAGCAAACTACTATGATACATCTTTTGCAAATCATGCTGCAATCGATGCAAAGGTAGAAAATATTGTGGGGCTAGGCTATGACTTTGAAATTTCTGCACGAACAATGCTGAAGATTGAGTCATCAACTGATTCTGGGGCTACAGATCGTGCTCGTAAAAGAATTGAAAGAGCAAAGATCGAGATGCGTGATTGGTTAGAAAGTTTAAATAACGATGATTCTTTTACTTCTTCAATGGAAAAAGTTTATACTGATTTGCAGGCAACTGGAAATGCATACTTAGAGATTGGAAGAACAGTAAAAGGCGATATAGGATATGTTGGTCATATACCAGCAACAACTGTTCGTGTAAGAAGATTACGCGATGGGTTTGTCCAAGTTATTGGAAACAAGGTTGTTTACTTCCGTAACTTTGGGGCATCTAACGCAAACCCACTTGGAACAGATCCTAGACCTAATGAGATTATTCACTTTAAGCAATACTCTCCTTTAAATACTTTTTATGGAGTTCCAGACATTATTTCTGCAATTAATTCTTTGTATGGTGATTCTCTTGCCTCACAATATAATATTGATTTCTTTAGCAACAAGGCTGTTCCTAGATATGTTGTAACTCTAAAGGGTGCAAAGTTATCTGCAGAAGCAGAGGATAAGATGTTTAGATTCTTGCAGACTGGACTTAAAGGTCAAAACCATAGAACTCTTTACATACCTCTTCCACCAGACTCAGATACAAATAAGGTTGAGTTTAAAATGGAGCCAATTGAAAACGGTATACAAGAAGGATCTTTTAAAGAGTATCGTAAGCAAAACCGTGATGATATCTTGGTAGCACATCAGGTTCCACTTTCAAAACTTGGTGGAGGAGATTCTGGATCAATCGCTTCAGCATTATCACAAGATAGAACATTTAAGGAGCAAGTAGCAAGACCTTCTCAAAGACAACTTGAAAAGCATATAAATAAAATAATTCGTGAAAAAACAGATATCCTTGAATTTAAATTTAATGAACTTACACTTACAGATGAGATTACTCAATCTCAAATTCTTGAGCGCTATGTTAAGAATCAGATTATTGTTCCTAATGAAGCAAGAGAGCAACTAGGAATGCCACAGCGCCCAGGAGGGGACGAGCCACTTCAACTTAAACCAGAACAGGTGGCAGATGCAACAACAAGTAGAGCACGAGATGCAGAACGAACAAATAATAATTCAGATAGTCCATCAACTGTAGCAGGTCGTAATCCAAAAGGTGAGGGACGTTCTGTTTAATAATGATATCTATATACAAGGCTGATTTTTTTGATATTGCAAGTTTTGATAAAATAAAAAATTGTGTATTTAAAAAAATAAAAGACATAGGACTTTCTTACGGTAAAGAATTTAAAAGATATTATAAAGTAGTTTTTTTGCCAAAGGAAATTCAAGACATGCTTTTAGATAAGGCAAGAAAAGAGATTGGAGACGACTCTCTAGAGGTTATTTATACTCAAATAGTTAAGTATCAAATTAAAGATGGAGAAGTCCCAGAACTCAGAAAACACAAGGATATTGTCACTGGTGAGTGGGTTATGGATATAGTCATTGATGCCACAATTGATTGGCCACTGGTCATTGAAGGTGAAAACTTTAGCAATCAAACAAACTCTGTATCTTTTATCAAGGGTGAAGAAGACTTGCACTGGAGGCCAGATTTTCCATCTAGCAATGAAGAAGACTACCTCCTGCTACTATTTGTTCATTTAGCCAAAAAGGATAGTGAGTATTATAGGATATCTAAGCAGTTTCATAGCATGAAAGAAAGCACACTTAACTCATTTTTAGAAGCAATGAGCCCGTCTTGGGCAAAAACTTATTAATTCTAAAGATTTGGCCATCTCAATATCTAAGATATGATAAAAAAGGGTATATAATATAATGGTGATCAATATATCTAAAGCACATTGGAATACCAATGGCAACAATTTGCGTCTTTCGATGCCTCTTACTAAGGTAGACAAGGAACGAAGAGTCGTTTCTGGTTTTGCATCTTTAGATAATTTAGACAAGCAAGATGACATTGTAACAGCAGAAGCATCAATGGATGCGTTTGCAAAATTTCGAGGGAACATCAGAGAAATGCATCAACCACTAGCAGTAGGCAAGATGGTTTCATTTAAAGCAGATAAGTATTTTGATCCAGAGTCAAAGAAGTTTTATAATGGTGTATTTGTCTCTGCATATGTTTCAAAGGGTGCACAAGATACTTGGGAAAAGGTTCTAGATGGAACACTAACTGGTTTTTCTATTGGTGGACGTATGAACAAGTGGGATGATGGTTATGATGAAAAGTCAGATAAGGCAATTAGAATTATTAAACAATACGATTTAGTTGAGTTGAGTCTTGTGGATTCCCCAGCAAATCAGTTTGCAAATATTGTTTCTGTCGAAAAGGTTGATGGCGTAGATGTTATCAAGGCTGATGAGACAGTATTAGAAAATGTATTTTATGATAAGGAATCAGGCATTGTTATGGTTTCAGAAAATGAGTCAGAGTTAAGTCCAACTACTGGTGAGCAAATGGCAAATATAGGTTTCGTTGAAAAAACGGATAATGAAAAAACAGAAATGATAAAATTCTTAGTTGATAGTGCTAAAGGCATTAATACTTCTAAGATTAACAAGGAGGAAAACCTTATGGCAAAATCAACAAAAAACACAGTTGAAGAAATCGTTGAGAAATCTGATATTGCAGTTGAAACAGAGAAGGTCGCTCCAGTAGCAGAAGATGAAGTTACAAAGGCTTCAACATGTCCAGATTGCGGAAAGGCTATGGATGCATGTGAATGCGGTTCAAAGTCAGATGCAACTGAAGATGATTCAACAGAAAAGGCTGTAAAGCCAACTGATGCTGAAGAGTCTGCTGCTCATGAAGGAACTGAATCAACATCAGTTGAATCAGAAGAAGACAAGAAGAAGCCAATGGCTCCTAAGTCAGATGAAGTAATTGCAGAAGCAGTTGCCGAAACTAATGACGGTCTTGAAAAAGCCTTTAGCGATCTAGTAGAAATAGTCAAGTCATTGCAATCAGAAGTAGAACTTTTAAAGTCTACCAAGGTTGACATTGAAGTGGCACAAACATCATTTGAAGCAGTTGCAAAAGATATTGCATCAGCAACAAATGTATTTAATGAATTTGGTAAGCGTGTGGAACTTGTAGAGCAAGACACTGCTTTCCGAAAGTCTGGCGATCTCGGCGAGATAGTACAGAATCAACCTGAAACGGTTGAAAAATCCCTATGGGGCGGTAGTTTCCTCAAAACAGCCGATCTATTCAGTTAGAAAAAATCACAGGAGGTGACAATATGTCGGAACAAAATATAGAAAAGAACCAGCCAGGTACTTCAGGTAACATTGGCGGAACAGCACCAGGACTCTATCAGGGTCAGGGCGCATTTGCATCAGGTTCAGATGCAGGAGTTAACGTACCAGGTAACTACACTGACGGTGGTGTATTGGGTAATATCCCAACATCACTTAACGGAGTTACATCAGGTCCAAACGCAGTAAATCCTTCAGGTGAGGCTGGATCAGGTATCCTACGCCCAGAGCAAGCACGTCGTTTTATTGATTACGTGTGGGATGCAACCATTCTCGCCCAAGATGGCCGTCGCGTTACTATGAGAGCCAACACAATGGAACTCGAAAAGGTAAACGTCGGAGAGCGTGTTATTCGTGCAGCAGCGCAAGCAGTTGGCGATTACACAAACGCAGGTGCAACATTCTCAAAGGTTGAATTGACTACAAAGAAGATTCGTCTTGACTGGGAAGTATCTTCAGAATCACTAGAAGATAATATCGAAGGTGCAGCACTAGAAGATCACATTGTTCGTTTGATGACAAATGCTTTCGGTAATGATATCGAAGACCTTGCAATCAATGGAACAGGCGCAGGAGATTCATTTACATCAATCATGAACGGTTTCGTACACCGTGTAAAGACTGATGGAGATGCACATGAAGCAGTAGTCACAGTTGCTAATAACAACTGGACAACTGATGCAATGCAGAAGATCATTCTTGCAATGCCACGCAAGTACCGTGCAATCAAGTCTAACTTGAAGTTCTACGCAGGTACAGATGCATTCCAGGGAATCATTAAGAATAATGGTACTCTTGCAGATGCAATCGCAGAAGCATTTGCTGGTACTCCAGCAGGTACACCTGCAAACCGTCAAGCATACCTTGATGGTACAGCACAGACATTCGGTGGAGCACGTACAACTCGTGTCCTAGGTGTCGATGTTCAGGAAGTTCCTTACTACCCTGCAGGATATGTCGACTTGACATTCCCACAGAACCGTGTATGGGGATTCCAGCGTGACATCACTGTAAACCGTGAATACAAGCCAAAGAAGGATACTGTAGAATATACAGTCTTCGTTCGCTTTGGTATTCAATGGGAAGAACAGGATGCAATCGCATGGGCAGATGCTGCAGCAGACGCATAATCTGTAAACAGTAAAAATTAGGGGGAGTAGGAGTTAACGCTCTTACTCCCCTTTATTACTTATAATGATATAATACTAACAAGGAGGAATTATGGAAAACATTAATGAAAATCCAATTGCAGAAGAGGCAGTAGTAGAATCACCAGTTGTTGAAGAAGCGCCAGTCGTAGAGGCACCAGCAGTTGAGGAAACACATTCAGAGCCTGTAGTTGAAGAAGAACCAGCACAAGAAACACCAGAGGTACCAGCCCTTGCTACTGTAGCAAATGGGGTTATGGGAAGCACAACCGTCCCAAGACCAGAACGATCACACCAAGAACACCATGAAGACTCAGTTGAAAAGATAGCAATCTATTCAACTAGCAATGTTAATTGGGAAGGTGTTGGTAAGGTTTATAAGGGCTACAATATTGTTACAAAAGATGCTTCCGAGCAATGGCTAACAAGATCACATGTTCGAATTGCAACACCAGAAGAAGTAAAAAAGGCTTTTGGGTAACAATCAATGGAGGTTTTGAGAGTTCCACCTTATCCAGTTATAACTACATGGGATGTTCCATCAGCGAACACTGACTATACTATTTATATCGAGGATTTGGTGGATCACTCAATCCAAACTGCACCAGCAACATCTAATTCAGACTCACAAGTAATCTACACAATACCACATTCACAGTTAGAATTTGATAGAAGGTTTTTATTTAAAATAATTAATTTGCAAGGTAAAGATATTTTAAGTGATAACCTAGATATTATTAGACCTTATGTAAATGCAAATAAAATTGGTACAACTGCATCAGAGATTGCAGAATACAGGATGCTTGAGTTAGTGTCAAGATCAATAATTGATACAATAATTCCAAATGGATTTTATAATCATAAAAAAGTTATTCAAGCAGTTGGCCAAGGAACAGACTATTTTCCTTTATGGCATGACGCAAATGGAATATTAAAAGTTTATGAAAACAATGTTTTAGTTTATGATATTGAAGATCAAGAAAATAATATTTATGACTTTAAAATAACATTAGATAATTCTGCAATACAAAGGGTAATTGTAGAACCATATAATAGATCAGAACAAGCACCACCAAATGTTCCTATAGCAAGAGGAGATCTTGGCTATTATGGATATAGATCAGTTGGATTTCCAGCGGGATATGATTACACATTCGTAGTATCCACAGGCTATTTAACAATTCCTTCAGATGTAGAGTATGCAACACAAACCTTAATGGAAGATATTAAATGTGGTAAGTTAGATTACTATAAGAGATATGTTACAGCATATAATACAGATCAGTTTAAAATTCAGTTTGATAAGTCTATGTTTGGGGGAACTGGAAACCTTTTAGTTGATAAGATTTTAGATAAGTATGCTAATACTATTCTTAAACCAGGGATAATTTAATGATATGCGAATCAACAGATTATATGTTTCCAATGCAAGCATCCCTCTATCATCCGATAGTAAATCAAGGAGATTTTGGAGCAATAAAAAAACACTGGGTTCTTGATAGAATTTTTGCCTGTAACTTTTCTTCAGGCGGTACAGCATTTAAAGAAGAAGTAAAGCCAAATGTAAATATAACACAAAACTCAATTCTTATTGGAAGATCCAAATCTGATATAAGAATTTCTTTATTAGAAAGCAAAAACGCCTTAACCAATATATTAATATCTGATATCAAAGATCAAGAAGGAAACCTTATTTATATGGAGACTTCAGGTCCTAGATCTGGCAAAGGAACATTATTTGAAATTGCAACTTATGAGCCATTTACTGGGCCATTTGGTGTTGTTGATTCTTACAAATTAGTTATTAGAAGATCAGAAAATCAAGCAGGTGATTTATGATAACAACCTTTAACTCAAATCAATTTAAAAAAGATATGAATAATATTGTCAACTATTCTATAGGATTTTTAGATGGTGTACAAAAAGGAAAAACAGTATTTTTTAAAAATCTTGGAATAGACACAGTAGAAGTAATGAAAGAATTTATAGATTCAAATGCACGAGTTAACCCCCAGATGCTTAATCATATATATGAGTGGTATCAAAATGGAAGCCCAGATGCAAGACTTTACGATATTTCATATACAGTAAGCAATTTAGGATTATCTTTTAAATCATCTTTTAGTCAATCTACATCTATTAAAAATGGATCACGAACACCGTTTTATGATAAAGCAAGAATTATGGAAGAAGGAATTCCAGTCATAATTAGACCAAAGGTTGCACAGGTTTTAGCGTTTGAGCAAGGCGGAGAAACTATATTTACTAGAGGTCCAGTACAAGTTATGAATCCTGGAGGAGCACAAGCAGAGGGTGGTTTTGAAAAAGTGTTTGATATGTTTTTTAATAAGTATTTTTCCCAAGCATTTTTAAGAACAAGCGGTATTGCAAAGTATCTTGAGAATCCACAACTATACAAAAAAAATATGCCAGCAGGTAAAAGAATGGGCAAGGCAAAAGGCCTCTCAACTGGATATCGCTGGATCGCTAACGCTGGAATGGGTAAATAATGGCTAATATTCATCATCCACCAACAATTATTAATAAGTATTTGGCAGCAAAAATAGATCCTGGTTTTAATGCTCAGGGGACGACATATTTTTTCCCAACACTACCAACAGATATTGAAAATCTAACTACGACATTTCCACAGAGTAACGAGGTATTTGCAGTATATGACAGAATGTTTAAAATGAGAAGAGTGCCTTTCCCATACATTAAGTGCGAACAACTTCTCTACTACTTTTATGCAGTAGGAGAAAATGCAACTGCAAAGATGGTAGTAACCCAGCAGCAGATAAGCGACCTTTTGGACAATGCTGATGACTCAGCAAAAGACTTAAATGAGTGGGCAGCAGCAAACGAGGGCGCATGGTCTAATGAGTCTAAGCAAGTATTTTTCCATAATTTTAAGATTTATCAACTGGAAGAAACCAGAGATATTGTGGACTTTGGCACAGCCCGTACCTATGCGGGGAATAAAATCATAATAGACTATGACTGGCATCCAGTAAACCTATAATAAAAAGGCTGTATAATTAACACGAGGAAACAAGCCCTTTTAATAAAATGAAAGAGGTGAAAAAATATGGCTAATTATAGTCGCGGTTCAAGTAGTAACATTATCGTGGGTGCAGCAGCACTTTTCACACATAATGCAGGCCCAATCGGATACGATGAAGATGGAAAGATTACTGATGTTCAGGCAGCAGTAGATCTTCCAGCACTTACAGCATCCGCAACATCCTATAAAGATACTCTATCAAATGATGGAGACTTTACAAATATCGGATACACATCAAATGGTTTGGAACTCGCATTCCAACCAGATTTTGGTGATGTAGCAGTAGATCAACTTCTTGACGTTGCTCGTTTATTCAAGCAAGGCATGACAGTTAATCTAAATACATCTTTCGCAGAAGCAACACTAGAAAATCTTCTAGTAGCCATTGCAGGAAAGAGTGACGATCTTCCAACAGCAGTTTCAGGACTACACTCCTTGAGAATGTCTGCAGGAGATATTGGCGACGTTCCCCTAGAGCGTGGCCTTGTAGCAGTAGGACCAGGTTCTGGTTCTTCTCTAGATCCAAAGGAAAGAATCTACGTAGCATATCGTGCACTTTCAATTGAAAATGTAACAGTATCTGCAAAGCGTGATGAAGCAACAATGTTTGAAGTTTCATTCCGTCTACTTCCAAATGATAATGCATCATATGGTAAGATCGTAGATCGCTCACTAGCGTAATACAACTTAATATGAGAGGCTCAATCCTTCGGGGTTGAGCCTTTCTTTTTGGTATACTTATATAATGGCAACAAAAATATATGAGACTAAAAAAATATCATTAGTGGATGATAGGGTAGTCATTGCCTCCCCACTAAAAATTAAATACTTAAGAGAATTTTTAGAAACTTTTGAAACAATAAAACAAGCAAAAACAGATGATGAGTCTATATCTGTATTAGTCCAGTGTGCTTTAATTGCAATGCAACAGTATTGCCCATCAATCAAAACAATAGAAGACCTAGAAGATAATCTTGATTTGCCAACTATTTATGAAGTAATTGATGTTGCAGCAGGAATTAAAATTAATGAAAAATCAGAAGACACTGTAAAAGATCAAGCGGTAGATAGTGGATCTTCTTGGGAAACATTAGATTTAGCAAAATTAGAATCAGAGGTTTTTTTAATTGGCATATGGAAAGACTATGAACAGTTAGAGTCATCAATGTCAATGCAAGAATTAACAGCCACATTAAAAATAAAAAGAGAACTAGATTATACTAATAAAAAATTTACTGCTGCTATGCAAGGTGTAGATTTAGATAAAAATTCTGGTAGCGGTAATGAGTGGGAAGACCTTAAGGCCAGAGTCTTTAGTAAAGGCGCGGTAACTGACGGCAATGATATTCTGGCTTTGCAGGGCATGAATGCTGAAAAGGCTGGTTTTGGAATAGGCATGGGGCTTGATTATGAAACATATGATTAGTAAAAAATAAGCCTGCGCTATGGTATAATTAACTAAACCTTATAAGGAGGACTAAATGGCAACTGCCACAACAGAAGAAAAAACAGTAACACTAATTGATGGTACTAAGATCAAGGTTAGACCACTTAAGATTTCTCTACTTCGTCCGTTTATGAAGAAGTTTGAGGACATTGCAAAGGTAGCAGAAGACAATGAAAAGTCCATGGATTTGCTAATGGACTGTGTTCAAATTGCAATGAAACAATACAAGCCAGAATTGGCAGAAGATAAGGAAGCCCTAGAAGAAAATCTAGATCTTCCAACAGTATACAAGATTGTCGAAGAGGCATCAGGAATTAAACTTTCTGACGCATCACTACTCGGCAGCCTTGCAAATAATTAAATAAAGAGGTGTTAATGGATGGCTGATGTAGAATCCAATATTCATGTAAATATTGATACGTCTGATGCTTTAGCAAGTCTAAAACTTCTACAACGTCAAATATCAGCCTTCCATACACAGATGGCCAAGTCTGGCACTGCAGCATCAGCAGTGGCAGCAAATCAAGCACAGAACTTGATAAACAGCATAAATGCTACTGGAAAATTCCAAGCATCAATGCAAACAGTAACATCAAGTACAGAGTCTTTTACTGATGCATTAGAAAGAAACAAGTTAAGTTCAAGAGAATACTTTAGATACACTGGCGCTGCTACAAAAACTTTTGGTAGATTGTTTAAGTCTGAGTTTGAAACATTAAATAAGGTTGCACGAGAGCGTGTAAAAGATATACAAACCCAGTATATTAAAATGGGTAGAGGGGCCAATGGAGCCCTACAAGCAATTGCAGTAAGACCGCTAACGCTTGATATGAAAAATCTGGGTACCCAGACAGCCATTGCTGCACAAAGACAGCAACTTCTTAATCAGTTATTAAAACAAGGATCAACTAACCTTCTAAACTTTGGTAAGAATACTCAGTGGGCTGGTCGCCAGTTAATGGTTGGATTTACAGTTCCACTAGCAATGCTTGGAATTCAAGCCTCTAAAACATTTATGAAACTTGAAGAACAGGCAATTAGATTTAAGCGTGTGTATGGAGAAATGTTTACAACACAAGCAGAAACAGATGCTATGGTTAAACAAGTTCAAAAACTTGCAACAGAGTATACAAAGTATGGGGTTGCAATAGAAGACACAATGAAGATGGCTGCAGATGCCGCAGCGATGGGTAAACAAGGAGCAGAACTACTTGCTCAAATTTCACAAGCAACAAGACTTGCAGTGCTTGGCGGAGTAGATCAAGCACAAGCACTAGAAACAACTATTTCAGTAACAAATGCATTTGGGGTTGCTGCAGATCAATTAGCAGGAAAAATTGATTTTCTTAACGCAGTTGAAAACCAAACTGTTGTATCTATTGAAGATTTAACAACAGCAATTCCAAAGGCTGGGCCAGTTGTAAAACAACTTGGTGGATCCGTAGAAGACTTAGCATTTTTCCTTACAGCAATGAAAGAAGGCGGAATCAATGCATCAGAAGGTGCTAACGCACTTAAATCTGGTCTTGCATCTTTAATTAATCCATCTAAGAAAGCAAGCGATTTCCTTGGAAATCTTGGAGTTAATATTAAAGGAATTGTTGAAGCAAACAAAGGAGACATTAAAGCAACAGTAGTTGGGTTTGCACAAGCACTTGACACTCTTGATCCTCTTAACCGTGCTCGTGCTATTGAGCAACTATTTGGCAAGTTCCAGTTCTCAAGACTATCTACACTATTTCAAAACGTAACAGCACAGGGTACACAAGCAAATAGAGTGCTTCAACTAACGCAGGCAACCACAGAAGAACTTGCAATTTTGTCACAGCGAGAATTAGATAAGATCCAAAACACAACAACATATAAATTTAAAAAGTCAATGGAAGATCTTAAGTTGGCTATTGCTCCAGTAGGAGAACAGTTCTTAAAAGCACTGACACCTATTGTTGAGTTTGTTGGAAAGATTCTTGATAAATTTAATAATCTTGGTGAAGGTAGTAAAAAGTTTTTAACTATATTTACAGTTGCAGTTGCAGGAGTTGGGCCAATTCTTCTTATGACTTTTGGTTTGATTGCAAACGCTGTTGCCAATATAATTAAAATGTTTGCAGGAATGAAATCTATGTACAACAGAACTGGTAGTGCAAGCAAGGTTTTGGGAGAGCAAACAAATTATCTAACTAAAGAACAACTAGAAGCCTCAGCAGTAGCAGCATCACTTGATCAAGTTCACGTAAAACTTAATCAAACATTTACATCTGAAACAACAGCAGTTAATATGTTGGCAAATGCATACAGAAGAGCCATTGCAGCCCAGGCAGGATTTACTGGACCACCTGCTGGTAAGAGAATGCCTAAACTTAAATATTCTACAGGAACAACAAGAGTTCCTGGAACTGGAAATCAAGACACCGTATTTTCAATGCTTACCCCTGGAGAAGCAGTTATTCCAGCACAGGCTGCACAAGATCCAGCAAATAGACCAGTAATTAGTGCAATGATTGCTGGCAAAAAAATGCAGGGGTATAACAAAGGAACGGGAGATGCTCAAGAGGTTCCAGTAAAGTCAACAAGAATGGCTGGAGAAACACAAAAGTTCCATGTCGGTGCAAAAAACAAAATGCACATTGATGATATTTTAAAAACACCAATGTCAGAACAAAAGGCTAAGACTTTAAGACTTTACAAAGAAATACTGCTAATGCAAGGTATTGATCCAAAGATTTTAGTTCAAGATGGACTACTATATGACTTTAAATCTGGATACAACCAAGCCATGTCAAAGGATACAGGTATCTCATTTCAACAATGGGAAGAAGAGTGGATTAAACGAGGCCCAGAAAAATGGAAACCATCTGGTATTAATGCCTTTGATGCAAAAACAATTGATTCACTAATCCTAGAAACTATTCGTGGAACTGACCCAAAGAAACAACCAACTCATGTAAATGATGAACTTGTAAGAAAAACACTTTTTGAAACTATTCCAGCAAATAATCCTAAAATTGCATCTTCCCGTACTTTTGGTTTGATGCAAGCGCTACACTCTAATATAGCAAGTTTTAGCGTTCAAGAAGGTTTTGGTAGTAAAGATCCAGAGTCTACAAGAAAAATATTAGAAAGAGCAAAAGGGTTGGGTATCATCAAAGACTATGAATATGAGCCTGGCAAATCTCCAGATAAAAGAAGAATTGTTCTTATAGACCATGATGGAGTAAAGACCTCTCCATTTAGAGGACCAAGCGGAGATAGACTAGGAACTACATCATCAATTTTTTCTGGGTTTAGAGAAGCAGCATTTGGTGAAAGAAATAAACAATTAGACCAGTTAGAAAAAGATGTTAAATCAAGTCCACTTAAAGGTTCTAAGCCAGAGACATATAGTAAACAGATAACACCAACATCTGGAAGAAGTTTTACTGCCCTAAAAGGTTTGGGTGGAGTATATGAAATGGCAGATGGAAAAAGAGTTTTTGTAAAACCTGCAAATAGTTATAGAGAAGCCCTTGCAGAACAGAGAGCAACTACTATTGCTAGAAATGTCCATGGCCTTAATGCTCCAGAACAAACAATTAAAACAATATTAGATCCAACAGATACAAAAGGAAAAAGAAGAATTGTTGTTCTTGAATCTCCATTTGATCCAAGATTTGATCCAGAAAAAATGTCTAATACTTTTACAAAAGAAGAATACATTAAACAAAATGTTGCAGCAGCACTTAGAGCAGATAAAGATTTAGGAAAAGGAAATTTATCTGGAAATATTCTTGCCGATGTTGGTCCAGCAGGAGTTTTTGGAACAGCATCTGGAAGTAGAGATTTTGTTGCCAATCTTCCTTCAATGGAAGAACAAGCCAGAATTAATCTAGGAATAGATACACCGCTTCCTGGCGGAGGTCGTAAAAAGTTCTTCTCTGAAGCAACTGCAAAAATTGCAAGAAGTATGACAGCAGATGAATATCATAGAGCAATGATAAATGAAATAAACACATCAATTCCAAAATTAGAGAAAGTCATAGAAAGTTTTGGTATTACAAATCCAAAAGAGAAAAAAGTTTATCAAGCCATGTTGGATAGGCTTAAAGAAGGGGCCAAGGTTGACTGGAGACAACTTCATAAACTTCACAGTTCTATTGCAGTAAAGCCAGATGAAGTTTTGCAAGATACTAAAACTGGTAAAATAACAAAACCAAAAACAGCAAAACTTCCAAGTGGAGTCAAATCTTCTGCTGGCTCAAAAGATACACGAATGACACAAGAGCCTGCAGGCAAGCGTATTGTTCAAGCACCAAAGCGTATTGGAAAAGTTATAATTCCTGGAAAAGCAAACGCTCCAGATGCAACAACTCTTACAACAACATCTCAATCGGCTGCAGCAGCATCAAGAACTGCCCTGTATGGTGGTGGAACAATAGATGCAGATGCAAAATCTTTACGTCGTCAAATGGAAAAACGTCAAAGAGCAGAAGCAAGAACACAGGCAAAAGCAGCAGCATCAAGAACTGCCCTGTATGGACAAAAAGTAATAGATGCTGAAGAAAAATCTTTTAGACGTCAAAGAGAAGCACAAGAAAAAAGAAGCAAGTTAGCAGAAAGAGTTGCATACCGACAATCAATTATTAGTGAAAAAGCAGCAGCAGAAGCAGCAGCAAGAACACCATCTGCAAGGTTAAAAACATTTGCTCGGGCTAAAGTTGATAAATATAATACAAACAAACAAGCAAGAATAGAAGCAGGAAAAAATCCAAGAATGGGTGCAGCAGGAGCACTTGGAGTAGCCGCTGGTGCTGCAATGATTGGCTCAATGGCACCAGGAAAAGTTGGAGAGATTTCACAAAAAATAATGATGCCATTGATGGGTCTATCAATGGTTTTACCAATGATGAAAAGCCCGATGTCAGCACTAGCAGTTGGACTTGTAGCAACTGTAGGATCTTTTGTTGCCCTAAGAATGGCATTTGATAAGGCAGCAAATGAAGTTTTAGATCAAGCAGAAAAATTTAAAGGAACCACTTCTGCAATAAATTCAATTGCAAAGTTTGGTGGCAAAGTAACCGCATCAGAGCAGATGGATTTAAAAAGAAAAAATTCTTTTTCAATGCTTGGTCCTGCAACTGGAAAAACAACATATGGAGAAGCATATGCTCAAACAGCAGAGGGTAAAGCATTAACAGCAAGAATTTCAGAACAAAATGCTAAAGGTCAGGGAGGACAAGCAGCAAAAGATTTAACTGGACAATTATCAGCATCCATAATGTCTGGCGCTATGGATATGTCACAGGCAAAAAGTTTGGCTATGAATGCTGCTAGACAAGCAGGAGATATGTCTATAGGTATTAAAGTTATTGGTCAACTAGAAACACTGCTTGGACCAAATGGAGAAAGGCTTGACAAAGAACCTTTAAAAGTTCGATTGGAAATGGTTGCTGAAAATTCTAAAAATATGAAAAATAATATTAAAAATATTAATAATGCTAACCCAATAACAAAACTTGCTGGACAAAAAACTATGCAAATTGCTGGCATTGGTGCATCTGCTTTAGGTGGCGCAGCAGCAGGTGCAGGTATAGGAACATTTATTGGTGGACCAATTGGCGCAGCCATTGGTGGAGGAATAGGTGCAGCAGTTGGTGCTGCATTTGGCTACTTTACATCAAAGAAGTATGTAAAACAAGCAGCGGTATTAGGCGCTGCAGCAGCGGTAGACGCAAAAATTGCAATGGAACAAAATAAGCAAATGCTTGATTCATTAGATATGTTCTATCAAAAGAAAATTGAACAGTTAAGACTTCAGGGAAAAATTAATGAAGCAGAACAAATGCAAGCAACGTATATTAAAGAAAGAAATACTTTAACAGACGCACAGGGTTTACTTCAAGCAGATGTTGTTTCACAATATAATTCTGCTGGAGGTCTTCAAGAATCAATGATGAATGGAATGAAGAAAGCAACCACCGCTAAATATAAAAATGATCCAAATCAATTAGCCTATGTTGATGTTGTTAATCAGCAAGCAGGAGATTTAAGAAAATCTGGAGCAATTAATAGTGGTCAAGAGTTTTTAATTCAAGCAAAAATGGCAAGTGGAGATATTCCTCCTGCAGTATTTAGAAGCCTTCTTCAGATGGCAACAGACAATAAAGATATTGCTCCAAAGATGATGAACATTATTACTAAGTTTAGTGGTGCAACATCAGAGTCAATTGGAGTTGCAGCACAGAATATTCTTGGATCAAATGGAGTAGTTAATAAAACAGTTCAAACAAAATTTGTTACAAGAGTTGAGGCATTTGAAAAAGATTCAGACGCTCTTGATTTTGCAAAGAACATAATTAAATTAAATAATCTTAATGCAGTAATTCCATCAGATGTCATGGTAAGTTATTACACAGATCCAAAAAATAAGGATGCTTATGAAAAGTTAAATAAAATTCTTGATACTATTGAAGGAAGCAAAGATTTAACTGCAAAAATTGTTTATGAAATTATGCCAGAAATTAAAGGCACAGCAGCATTTGATGAAGCATACTTTAACACTTTAACAGAAGATCAGCAAAAAGTTTATACAACAACAATTTCTTCATTAATTAATGTTCCAGAGCCACAAATTATTGAAAGCGAAGATTTTAAAGCATGGCGTAAAGAAACTGGTCCAAAGGGTGGAGCAGGAGTTACTGGAAGTAAATCTTTTATTGTTCAAAAATATATAGAAGCCCAAGGAAATAAGGCTGTTACAGATGGAGTAGCGGTAGGGGTAAAGGCTCCAGTGACAGCAGATGCTTCTAGTACAGGAAATAAAGTGCAAGCATCTCCACTAGATGACCTAGTAAAAAAACTAAGAGATGTACGAATGAACCAGATTAAGGTCACAGAGGGCTGGAGTGCCTCTCGTAAGGCTTTAGATAAACTCTTTGGTGGCAAGAAGACCATTGATGTGTTTAGCGGTATAGAAAACGATATTAGGAAGTTAGGCGGTAGTCAGGATTTTATTGAACTAATTGTTGGCATGGATCCAAAGGAATATGAGAAGAGAAAAAACTCGCTATTTAAATTTGATAACAAAGGCAATATTATTTCTCTTAAAAATGATGCTAAGAATATTCAAGAGGCTATGAACTCAATTGCTATGGGTGATTGGAACTCTAGTATGGAAGCAGAGTCTCAAGCCCTTGCTGACCAGGGTAATGCATTTAGTAGAATAGCAAATTTAGGAGTACCAGTAGCAGACGCATATGATTTAATAACTAATAAAACTATAGCACAAGCAATTGCTAACGGGGTAAATGACAAAACTTTAAAAACTTTAATTGAAAGATATAAAGGTTTGACTGAAGTACAAGAAAAATCAGCAGCAATTCAGGGAGTAAAAACAGACATTGCTCAATTCAAAAAAGACAGAATTCAGGAAGCAAGAATAAAAAGTCAGTATGATCCAACAACTGCTTTTGCTATTTCCTCTGATGATAACCTTAAATTAATGGAAAATACAATTAGCACTGCTCAAGCAAAAGTAGATAGCCTAATTAAAAAGGGTGCAACTAGATCACAAATTAATGCTGCACAGGGTGATCTAAATACACTAGTAACTGATTTTAACGAAAGATTAAGCCAGTTAAAAAATACTATTGGCTTTATGCAAGATATGTTTGACAAAGGATATAGTAATGCTATGCAATCTTTTGATACACAAGAAACAGCGCTTAATATACAATTTAAGTTAGATACTAAAGGAAATGATAAAACCATTAGAGAAGCGCAAGATCAAATTGCAGCAATTCAGTACAAAGTTGATGACAAAGAAGCAGCACTAAAGTCTATTGCAGATCAAGAAGAAAAGATTAATGAAAAGTATGATGAAAGAATCAGCGCTTTAGACGAAATAGAAAAAGCAAACTCTGCAATATCTAGTCAACAAAAGGGACAATTAACACTTGCAGAAGCCCTGACATCTGGAGATATTGCAGCAGCAGCAAGGGCTGCTCAAGATATGAGATCCCAGGCAGCAGCAGATGCACTTACAAAACAAAAAGATGCTGTAGAGCAGTCTAGAAAGTATGAGTTGGCTGGAGTTCAAGCCTATGATCCTGTTACAAAAACATACAGAACCAGAAAAGAACTTGAAGCAGATATTAAAAAACTACAAGATGAGATCTTTGATTTAGAAGAAAAGAAAATTGAACCAGCAGAAGAATTAAATAGGCTAAGACAAATCCAGTTGGATAAAGATGTAGCAGGTCTTACAGTTCTTGGAAGAACAAAGGATGCATGGGAAGCAATTAAAAACCAGGTAGATCTTGCACTTATTAAGAGTGCATCCTTTGTAGACTCAATGGGTCTTGCCATAAGTACTCAGTCAAAGTTAATTGCAGCATATGCAGCAGAAACTGGTGGCAAAAATGGTGCATTTAACAATCAAGGAGCATTTGTTCAAGGTGCAACTAATCCAGAAACAAACCCTGCAACCGATGCATCAATAATTGCAGCAGCAGATGCAGCAACCGCTGCAGCACTTGCAGCAGCAGCAGCAGCAGAAGCAGCAGCAAGGTCAGCAGCAGCAACACCAAAGACATCTACAGGAAATGTTGGAAATATTGATGCTGTAAATCAAATTGTTAATAATCAAACAACAAGTCTTTTAGATTCAATTAAGAGTGGAAGCGCTCCAGCATTTACTCCAAGTCAAATTGCAAACCAAATGGCTGATACATTAATGAAAAATCCAGCAGCGCTTGCTGCTTTGGGTGGCGCAGCGGGGGTTGCTTCATCTGCAAGATACACTGGTCAAGCAATTCAATATGCTGCACAGCAAGCAGCAATAGAAAAAGCAGCCTCAACTGCAGCAGCAATTAAACAAGGTACAAGTGGCGGAAGTTATTATGATAGAAGAACTGGTGGTCTTGCTACAGGAGGACTAGTTCCTAAATATTTTGCAGCAGGAGGTTTTGCAAGAGGAACTGATACTGTACCAGCAATGCTAACTCCAGGAGAATTTATAATGAGTAAATATGCCGTAGATGCTCACGGTATCGATACTATGAAATCTATTAATAGTGGACAGCCAACTGGCGGGGCAGTGTATAATAATACATACACACTAACTGTTAATGCAAAAACAGATGCTAATCCAAATGAAATTGCAAAAGCAGTAATGTCAACAATTAAACAAGTTGACGATAGAAGAGTTAGGGGGGTTGTATTAAATGGTAGATGATAGAAGATTCACCTATATGCAGAGCCGAAAGAAATACAATAGGCCTAGCGGGATGCTCTGGTCTGAAAACTCTGGTACCCTAATAAATGGTTTGTATGTTCCAAATGGTTTTGAAATAGGAACCCATGCTGCTGATGATGCAGATCCAGAACTGTTAGATCAATTTTTAATGCTTACAGACGACAATAGGTCTCCCCTAGATTTTTCAGATGAGCGTATTGAAAAAAGGGAAAGAATGATTAATGGTCGTATGAGGTCATACCATACTGCAGATAAGATGAAGATTAGTACAAGTTGGACAATGCTTCCTTCAAGGTCGCATCCAAACATCCCTGGATTTGATCCAACAACAGGAATATCTCCTTACAAGTCATATACAACAGATGGCGGAGCAGGAGCAGCAGATATGCTTGAATGGTATGACGGTCACAAAGGTTCTTTCTGGGTATTTCTTGCATACGATAGAAAAGGAATTTTTAAAGGAACAGAAAGTCCATATGATCATTTACAGCAGTATAACCAACTTGTAGAAATGTTTATATCAAGTTTTTCATACTCTGTAGAAAAAAGAGGAACTAACTTTGATTATTGGAATGTCTCTGTTTCCTTGGAAGAAGTATAATGTTTGAAGATAAAGACTTACAAAATTTCTTAGAGACATCACCTACAATAAGAAATAAGTCAATTATAACTGCTGAGTGGAATATGAATATTCCAACTAACATAAAACAAATAGGAAACTATAGATACAGACCAACAAAAGTTCCAGCAGTTGTATATGCCTCATTGCCAACCAGTTTTGATGTTAATGACATAGGAAATTTCTATACAGGGGCAACTGATGCAGACGTTGTAGTCGATGGCACATTTGATAATGATGATATTCCAACAACACTATTAACTAAAAAAGAAAAACTAAAAACCCTATATTCTTTGGAAGATTGTTTTGCACAGTTTAGACCAAGGTCTGGAATAAATAAAGCAATGTTTTTTGAGAATGGAAAACTACACCACCCCAACCTTGTGATGGCAGATAGACCTAGATACTATATGCCAGACAAAAATGATAAGTTTAAATACTGGACATCTTATAGAACAGAGTCTGGAGAAGAATATGGCATTGCATCAAAGGTTACGGGCTCACAATATTCAATAGAAGATGCAGTTCCTTTTGTTGTTTATAAAGAAAAGATTCCAGCCAACAGAGTTGTTGTTAAGATGCAGACTCACACAGGAACAGAAAATTTAGGACCGTTTTCTTCTTCCACAGGATCTTATGCAGATCCCTTTTATGGAGAATTAAATCAAAAGACTCCCAGTAAGTGGAAGATTCAACTTTTAAAAGATAATAATTGGGTAGATACCATATCTTTTAATCCAGCAATTACAAGACGAGATGGTTCTCCTATAATTAAAAGTGACGGTTATGTTGAAATTGCTTATGGATTAATTGTTCCTGAAGAGTGGAGAGTAAACTTTGTTTTAGCAGAAACTTATACAAGCGTATCCTTGCTACCAGAGCAGTCAGTTATTGGCTATGCATATTTGATTAAACCAAATAGTACAGATCCTGGAGTCTATCATATCTGGGATGGGCTACAATACGTATTACTTAAACCAAAGTACGGATGGTACATACAAGATGAAACAGTTGATAGACTAACAAACTTTGTAACAGATGCAACATCTCCAGATGTATTTATTAAGACCTTAGACGGCAAACAACAGTTTAGAGAGTTTGAATATATCAGTGGAATAAGAATTGTTGTAGAAACAATGAACAAAAAAGATTCAACGTTTGATCTTATTGAGATTTCTCCAAGACTTGTTTTAAATGTTTCAGATAAAACTGTTGACTATTCCATTAATAAAAGCGCATCAGACCTAGGACTGTCTGGATTACCAGTTGGGCAACTTATAGCCTCAAACGGAAACATTACTCTTTTTGATCATGACCAGGCATTTAACACTAACAACGCTAACAGCATTATCGCAAATTATATTTCTAGACATGTTCAGTTTAAATTTTATGAAGTAATAGTTGATGTTGCAGGATGGGACTACTATGTTCCAATTAAGACACTATATTCAGATGGATTTCCTAAACAAGATTTAATGACAAAGCGTGTATCTATGACACTAAGAGATTTGTATTGGTATTTTGAATCAATTACCGCCCCTGAAATATTAATGACAGAAGTTTCTGTTAGTTCTGCAGTATCTTTACTGTTAGACCATATTGGGTTTTCTAACTATACTTTTAAGAGAGTGGCAAATGAAAAAGAAATAGTAATCCCATATTTCTTTGTTAGCCCAGATAATAGTGTGGCTCAGGTTCTTCAAGATCTGGCTGTTTCAACTCAGACAGCAATGTTCTTTGATGAATATAACAACTTTGTAATGATGAGCAAAAACTATATTATGCCAACTGCAGCAGAAAGACCAACAACCTTTGCGCTTATAGGAACAAAAGACTTTGTAGAAAATAGAGAAATAAAAAATAAAACAAATAAGCCAAAGTTGGCAAATGTTATTTCTGTATCAACTCAAGAAAATTCGGTATATAATGATGGTGCAATTAACTATAGTACAAGGTATATACAAAGATCTGTAGGGTCAATTAGACAGGCAAGCCTTGTAGATAATGAAAGATACTACACGTATAAGCCAGCATTGCTTTGGGAAGTCTCTGGAAGCCAGAATACAAAATCTGTAAACAATGAGGTTGCAACTCAGTCTGCCTATGTTCTTAGTGCTATCCCACTAAACTCAAACCTATCTATAGATGTACCAGAAGTAAAAAATAATATTTTAATTAATAATACTTTTAGTCTTGGTGAGGCAGTATATTGGATAACTAGATATAACGGTTACTTTTATTCTCAAGGAGAAATTATTAAATACGATGCAGTGCAATATAATGTATCTGGGTTTGGCAATGTTTGGATAACATCAACAGAAGACTATCAAAACTATTTTGCAAAACTACCGTTTAATGGAAAAATTTATCCAACAGGATTAGTTAGAATTTATTCTGAGCCAAAGTATGAAGAAGTATCTGGAATTGTAAAGTTAAAAAATGGAGAAGTTAATAAACATGGAAGAGGACAGTTTGGGACTCAGGTTGTAGCCCATAATGCTGGAGTGTCAGACTATTGGAAATCAGATGATAATGTTAAGGGATGCTACATGTCATCAGAATATTTATTTCAAAAAGATTTAGTTTTGCCTACAACAACTGTTGCCTCTGCTGGAAAACTAACTTCCTCTGGAACATCATCCGATGTTTTATCAAAAACATCTTCTAGAAATGGTATTATTAAAAACTTTATGTCAACTTCTTTTATAGGAGAAATTAGTACAGCAACTGCAGTTCAAACTGGAACACTTCAGGCTTCAGCACTATGTTTAAATGGGCCCAACTTTACGACTAAAGAAAAGTCAAGAGACTTTATCTCATATGTTTATAAGTCTTTAGAAACAAACAAATATAAACATTTTGGAACTAGAATGAGAATTGTTGGTAAAATAGAGAATACTTTAGAAATAGGACAAACACCAAATGGATCTTCAACCTATTATGTTGTTAATGGAACCACACCAGATAAAAATATAAATATTTCTGGTGGCTCTGGAGGACTTTCTTTTATGGTAAACCCAACAACAAATGTTGGCTATTACTTTGAAATTGCAGCATTAGGCCTAGGGAATTTATCTAAAGATGAAAGAGAAAGCGTTAGCAATGTATTTTTTTACAAAATTAAATCACAAAACGGAACGGCTATACCAGTAAAACTTTGGGAAGGCCTTGGAGAAATTACTGTAGACGATGGAAAATTTACGGGTCAAGCAAGAATGGTTGCAGAAGAAAATCCAACAGTCTATGATCTAGCAGCAGAGTATCAGGATATTGGAAGCACAAGAAGATTTTACTTATACTTAAATGGAAAATTAATTAAAACTGTTGACGACCTAGATCCTATCCCAGTCTATTCAGGTATGGCGCTATTTTCAAGGGGATCCTCAAGAATAATGTTTGAAAACGTATATGCACTATGTAACAACTACTCACAGAATACAACCTTTTCCCTTGGCGCACCAGTTAACTCTGTCTTTGGAGATTCAGACATAGATGCCAATGAATCATTTAGAAAGTATGCTCTGAGTGGACTAATTCAAAGCACATACCTATCGGGCATAGGAACTTCTGAAGCACCAAAATATAATATATATTTTGAAGAGTTTGGAAGCATTATGAGAGAGGCAGCAACATTTAATTTTAAGTACGATAAAGCCTTCCCAGCACTGACTGCAAAGATATCCCCAACATTTAATAAGATTAAGGGATATGTTGTTTCAGGATTTAGAGCAGGATCTTACGGGGCAGAGTTTATTATTTTTAATTCAACAGATACTGCAATTAGTTTAGATGAGACAAGTGGTAATTACCTAAGAGTTCAAGGTATAACATTTACACAGCAATCGGATAACAGATTAAGTCTTGATGATTATTTTAATAAAAATTCATTAGAGTCTAATCCGCTTTTTGTTGCAGACAAATTAATTTCAAATCCATATAAGTTTAAACAAGATTATCAAGACATAAAATTAAGTCGTATGACTTACGGTAAAAAAGATTTTTCACTCAACACCCCATACATTCAGTCTTATGATGAAGCAAATAGTCTTATGAAATGGCTTGTTGAAAAAATAACAAAACCAAGAAAGTCTGTTGGTGTTAAGATATTTGCAATTCCAACTATTCAACTTGGTGATATTGTTACTCTTGACTACGAGGAAAATGGTATTAATATGGTATCTTCTCCATCAAGTAGGTTTGTTGTGTACAACATAGACTATTCAAAAACTTCAGATGGACCTGATATGACATTATTTTTAAGTGAGGTCGTGTAATGACAACAAGTGCAACTGCAAATCTTCCAGATCCAAAATCTTCATCAAATAGTAATGCAATAAAGATTGCAACCCCAGATTTAATAATTCAAGGGGAAGAGGTCATGGCTATTGAGATAATGACTGATCTCATATTTGAAGACATCGGTGGTCAAGAACTTGCAACAATATCTAGACATGATCTGGTCAATGGACAAAAAGTAGTTTACAATCCTATAAAAAACCTAACAGATCTATATTTACAATATAACCCAAACAATATTTTAAGATTACAGTCATCAGACTCATTCTTTAAGTCTTTATCTATCTCAGTAATGGATCATCTTCCAGTTTGTGGCAATGGGTATGACCTTATTCCAAAGGATGGTATTACAGATAAAACAAAATGGACAAAAGTTCCAAACTGTAAGTCAATATATATTGACCCAATAAGCGGGGACCTGGTGATAAATCTTGTCAATGTTAAAGAGGGAGAGCAGGCAGAAGTCCAAATGCTAACAAGCGGAGAGGTTTATGATGCTACAATATACAATGGAGGAAATTAAATGATAACTAATACAGGAAAAAATATTCTTGCTAAATATCTTGTTGGACAGACTGCATCTTATGCATCTCATATTGCCGTAGGATGTGGACCAAAACCTTTGCTTTCGGATAGCGCTTCTGTTGATTACTCAAGCAAGCAGTCCCTTGATTTTGAAATGTTTCGTGTTCCAATTATTTCTAGAGGATTTGTAGATGAGTCTGGAGTCTCAAAGATTGTATTGACCGCAGAACTTCCAACACAAGAAAGATATGAGATCACAGAGGTTGGTGTATTTTCTGGAGCATCAAACCCTGTTGCAGGATCTACAGATAGTAAGACTATTTATTCTTTTTCTGATGAAGAAGGCTGGAAGTATTCTTCTCAAGCAAGCGAGATCCCATCAATTTACGGACCACTAGATGATCGTGTTGTTAAAATAATAAAAGCAACAGCATCTGGAACTACTTTAACATATACAACAGATGCCTCACACGGTCTTTCTATAGGAACTGAAATATCTATTTCTGGAATATCTCCAGCAGCGTTTAATTTATCAAAGGTAAATATTGCAACTGTTCCAAACTCAACATCATTTACAATTGTTTCTTCAACTGCCGTAGTAGCAACTTTTGTTTCAGCAGGATATTTAGTTAACGATGTAGAGACAAACATCATTAGTCAAGCCTATCCAGTCTTTAAAACAAATGCAGATAACAAAATTTTTACCAACTCCGATAGAGTTGAAAGACATGAAAGATGCAGATTTTTAAATAACATATTTGCTATATCTGGAAATAATTCTAAAATATCTGTAGATGCTAATGGACATCTAGATGCAATAAACCTAACCACAACCATACCATCAAACTTTATACAGTTAGCGATACAGCAGTTGATTTTAGTAAAAACTCTCCTACAGACGAGTTGAGACTTGCATTTTCTGTTGTGAATAAAATTGGTAAAGTTGGAACTAGCACAGTATCACAACCAGAATCAGTCAAAATTATTGTTGAATTTTCTTCTACTGGAACTTTTAAAAGTGGCAAGTGGGCAATTTTTGAAGCAGTCGTTAATAATACAAGTAATGATTTTTCAATCAATAGATATTTTGTTATAAAAAAACAACTTCAAGAGTTACAAAAAAGTTCAGACTTCTCTTGGTCAGAAATAAATACTGTAAGAATATACGCCTCTGTAATAAAAAGCGGAAGCGCAGAACCAACAGAAGATTTCTATGTTTGTTTAGATGGACTTAGACTTGAAAATGTTACATCAACAAACTCTGTATATGGTTTAACTGGATACTCTGTTATAAAAACCACAGATGCAAGACCAATCATTAAATCAGCAAATACTACAAACTATATTGAGTTTAGATTTGGTTTGGATGTGTTATAGTGGCAGACAGTGGAATTAAAAATGTTTTAGTTAAAAAAGAATTTTTAGGCAAGGTATCATCTGAAAATGGCAGAGTTATAAGATTTAGAATAGTTGCAGAGGACAAGAATAGAAAGTCTGCCTGGTCACAGATATTTTTTGTAAATGGAGAATTAGTTCAAGTTTTGCCAGGAGATATATCTGTAGTTGGAAATACAATTCTAGTAAATTGGTCTAATGGATCTAATCCTGCAGAGCAAATTAAATATGATATTTTTGCTCAATACGATACAGCAAGTGCAGTTCATGTTGGCACTACAACTGGAACTAGTTTTTCATTTTTAAAAACTGGAACCCCAACATCAGTAAAGGTTTTAGTTCAATTGGCATCAATAAAGCCAGTAATTAGCACATCTATTAAAATCTTTGATTCTGGATCAAGATCAGCAATCACAGGTCTGAGTCTGGTATAATTGTATTATGGCAATATTACCCGTACCAGAGCGTGGACAACCCTTAGACGTAACATATATTTATCAGATTGTTAAGGCTGTTAATGATTTATCTTCTCAAGTCTCAACCTCAACAAATAAATATGTGACATTAGATACGCCTCCCAATGGTCCACAAAGTGCAAAAATTTCAGAGTCTAGAATTGTTGGTGTTTACAAGCAAGTAACAACAGGACAATCAAAAATTGCAGGGGCTACAGAACCTTGGTCTCATTCTTTTGGAACAGACTTTAAATTTGTTCCAGTAGTTACAGCAACTGCAGTAAATGTTGGAGGAACAGATGCAGGAAGAGATGTAACAGTAACAATAAATAGTATATCAACTTCAAGAGTAGATGGAATAGTTAAATTTAATACTGGTGGAGATACAACTGTTGGAATTAATATTCTTATTGTCGGAATACCAAATTAATGATGTCTTGCAAAAAATGCAAAGGTAGAATGTTTATAGATAGACAATATACCGAAATTAATCACTTAGAAGTATATTGCATGAAATGCGGATTTAGAGTATTCTTTCATCCACCTAGCCACACTATGGAGGGGCAATGGTTACTAAAAAAGGAACAATCGAGAGCGAAAAATATAATGAGTCACCTGTAATACCAGGTAACAAAAAGGTTTGGTTTCTTAATGGAAGCCTAGTTAGAATACATCATTACAATCACTCTAATGGAATAATGTCTGTTTATAATATTATAAAGGATCAAATTGAAAGTTGTTTAATTAGTGATTTTAAAAATAAGAGAGAACGAGCATACACTGTTGGTCAGACTGCTGATTTAGTTAATCGTCATAAAAAATATATGCCATCATTAATGAAACGAGGAGTCATTCCTTTTCCAACGGGATCTCAAAAAGGTGGAGCAAGAGGGTTCCAAGTAAGATCATACTACTCAGAATCGCAAGTAAAAGAGATACGTGATATACTTGCTTCATACCATATTGGTAGGCCAAGAAAAGACAAATTAATAACAAACGATATTACGCCCAGCAAGCAAGAGTTGACACGCAGAATGGGCGATGGTATACTTACTTATAGGAAAACAGAAGATGGACGGTTTGTTCCAATCTGGAATGAATCTATTTAGCGAAGGGTATAAGATGGAAAACGAAACAACCAAGGTATCAGTAACATTAGGATACACACTTAATCTAGGAAATTTTCAGTCACTTAGACTTGACTTAGGTGTCTCAGATTCTCGTAAGAATGGCGAAACTGTTGATCAGGCTTTTGAGCGTGTCTACAAGTTTGTTGAAGATAAACTTACAGACAAGATAAAAGAGGCACAAGAAGAGGCTGCTGAAGCATAATGGCCGAACGCAAAGACCGAATGGCTTTGCTTTCACGCTACAGCAAGTTTCATACTGCAAGGTATGAGCAAAAGCCATCACTTAATTTAAATGTAGAGCAGTGGGCCTCAGACGCTCTTGTAGAGTCGTACGGAATCTCTGTATGCTACGATATACTTGAGTACTACTTTTCAGTTGCAGAAAGCCCCTCTTGGAATCACTTTGCATATAATGCAGAAAAAATATTGCAAGCAAAAAAAGATAAAATAAAAGATAGTTTAGAAAGAGAAGAGCGCAGGAAAATGGCTAAGGAGTGGCTAAGTGAATAATACAGAGTCAAAACTAATTACGGCAGTCCTTCAAGATAAACAAATGCATGTGCTTCTTCAGGCTAATGTTGATAATCTTTTAAGAACACACGGGGATATCTGGGAGTTTATTCGTTTATATTTTGAAGCCAATTCCACTCTCCCACCTTCAGAATTAGTTACAGAAAAGTTTAGAGATTTTGAACCAGTTTTAAATGTGGGAGCAACAAAGCATCATCTTGAAGAACTTCAAGGAGAATATTTAAATGATAGCCTAAAAGATATCCTTAGATCAGCAGCAACTAATGTTCAAAATAATCAAGGAGTTGTTGCACTAAATGACCTAATTACAAAGACCTCAGAACTAAAAAAGAATACTGCTTCAATTCGTGATATTGATGTTACAGATCTTGAGTCAGCAGTTGCTTACTTTGAAAATGTTAAGAAGCAGCAGGCACTTGGTTTGTCTGGAATCAAGACAGGTCTTCCAGGGTTTGATAATTACTTACCTGCTGGAATTATGCCAGGGCAACTTGGAGTATTTCTTGCTTATCCAGGAATTGGAAAGTCTTGGCTTGCACTTTACTTTGCTGTTCAAGCATGGAAGCAAGGCAAGTCCCCAATGGTAATCTCTCTTGAAATGTCTGAGACTGAAGTTCGTAATCGTGTGTTTACTATTATGGGTGAAGGTCGTTGGTCTCACAGAAAAATTAGTAATGGTGAGATTGAGATTGAAATGCTAAAGGAGTGGCATGCAAAGAATCTTGCAGGAAAACCAGAGTTCCACATCATATCAAATGATAGTGGTGGATAGATTAACCCATCAGTTCTTCGTGGAAAGATTGATCAGTATAAGCCAGACTTTGTAATCGTTGACTACCTTCAGTTAATGGCTCCTAATCAGAAGTCAGATAATGAAACGGTACGAATGAAGAACCTTTCAAGAGAACTTAAACTAATGGCTATTGGCGAAGAGGTTCCTATTATTGCTATCTCATCTGCCACACCAGATGATGTTAACGACCTCTCTACGGTACCCACACTGGGTCAAACGGCATGGTCTAGACAGATTG
>Ga0114976_10000045_pt1 | contig 59673 bp, 49 predicted proteins | sample S_130805_EF_Meta_FD_87319 | JGI IMG/M metagenome (GOLD analysis project Ga0114976, IMG submission 87319) | Freshwater microbial communities from Lake Simoncouche, Canada to study carbon cycling - S_130805_EF_MetaG | ecosystem: Environmental > Aquatic > Freshwater > Lake | place: Lake... | reverse complement strand
GCCGGCACCGCCATTGAGGGTGTCGTTGCCCAGCCCCAGGCCGGTGCTAGCACCCCCATCCAGGGTGTCATTGCCAATGCTGCCAGTGAGGTTGTCGTCATAGGAGCTGCCGATCAGGCTCTCGATGTTGATCAGCGTGTCGATGCCACTGGCGCTGGTGTTTTGGGGCCCTGAATTCGCCAGAGACACGGTGACACCACTGGAGGCGCTGGTGGAGCTGGCGGACGCATACGAGACGGTGTCAATACCGATGCCTCCCGTAAAGGTGTCGTTGCCAGCCGTGGCAGTAAAGAATGTCATGGGAATGATTCGGTGAGGTGAGCGCGGAGAGCAATCGGCTCTCGGCTCCACCAACCTCATCGCGGCGTCCCGCTGGCGTGCTGATGCCGATCACAGCAGCACTTGATCTTGCTCACAGCGGTGGCAGCCTGCCTGGCTACCGCCTCGTCCTGGGGGTCAACCCAGCGTCGCCCTCAGGTCCTGGCGGGCCTTTTCAAGGGCCCCTGCGAGGGCCGTCCCGTCGCGGCCGCCGGCCTGGGCCAGATTGGGCCGGCCGCCGCCGCCGCCGCCGCAGGCTTGGGCCACGGTGCCGATGAAGGCTCCGGCCTTGGGTCCCAAGGCGATCACCTCGGGGCCGAAGGCCGCCACCAGAACCACCTTGCCGACCTCGGCCGGATCGGGCAGGCCGCCCAGCACCACGGCCGCCGCGGGACCGAGTTGATCCAGCAGCCCCTGCGCTGCGTTCTGCAACCCAGCTCCCTCCACCCCATCCAGGCGGGCCACCAGCAGCTGATAGGGGCCCACGGCCTCGGCCTGGGTCACCAGCTCCGCGGCCTTGGCGAGGGCCAGGTCGGCGCGGGAGGCCGCCAGGGATTTCTGGGTGGATTTCAGCTCCTCCTGCAGGGCGGTGACTCGCTCCACGATCTCGCCCGGCTGCACCTTGAAGCGTTCGCCCAGGCTTTTCACCACCCCATCGCGCTCCTGGAGATAGGGGAGCACGGCGGGGCCAGCCACCGCCTCGATGCGGCGGATGCCGGCGGCTACGCCCGTTTCGGCCACGATCTTGAACAGGCCGATCTCGGCGGTGTTGCTCACATGGGTGCCCCCGCACAGCTCCATCGACACGCCGGGCACATCCACCACCCGCACCACGTCGGCGTACTTCTCCCCGAACATCGCCACGGCACCGGCGGCCTTGGCCTGCTCGATGGCCATCTCCTCGACCTGCAGGGGATGGGCATCGGTGATCCAGCCGTTGATCAGCTGCTCGATCTGCCCCAGCTCCTCCGCCGACACGGCACGGGGGCAATGGAAATCGAAGCGGAGTCGATCGAAATCCACCAGGGAGCCGGCCTGGCCGATGGCGGGATCCACCACCTGTTTGAGGGCGGCCTGCAGCAGGTGGGTGGCGGTGTGGTTGGCCTGGGCGCGGCGGCGGCAGGTCCGATCCACCTGGGCCTGCACCACATCACCCACCGCCAGGCGGCCCCGTTCGATGCGCCCGGTGTGCACGAACACGCTGCGGTTACGGGTCACCGCGTCGATGGCCACGATCACGCCGTCAGCGCCGCCGGCCTCGGGACCGCCGCCGCTCAGCACCCCGCGGTCACCCACCTGGCCCCCGCCCTCGCCATAGAAGGGGGTGCTGTCGAGGACGCACTGGATCTCATCCCCGGCCACCGCTGCGGTGGCGGGTTCGCCGTTCACCACCAGGGCCAGCACGCAGCTGGGATGGTCCAGGGTCCCGTAGCCCTGGAAGGCGGTGGCCTCCAGTTCGGCGGCCATCTGCTCGATCGCCCCCTGCAGGGTGAGGTCGATGCTCACGGCCGCCGCCTTGGCCCGCTGGCGCTGGGCCTCCATCGCGGTCTCGAAGCCCGCCCGGTCCACCGAGAGCCCATGCTCTTCGGCGATCTCCTCGGTGAGTTCCAGGGGGAAGCCGTAGGTGTCGTAGAGCTCGAAGGCCTGTGCTCCCGAGATCTGTTGCGGTTGGGCGGCGAGCACCTCCGCCAGTAACTTGTCGCCCCGTTCCAGGGTTTCCAGGAAGCGGGCCTCCTCCCGGGCCAGCTCGGCGATGATCACCTCCCGCCGTTCCAGCAACTGGGGATAGGCCGCCTCCATCAGACGGATCGCCGCGTCGCCCATCGTGGTCAGAAACGGCTTGTCGATTCCAAGGAGGCGACCATGGCGCACCACCCGCCGCAGTAATCGCCTCAGGATGTAACCCCGACCCAGGTTGCTGGCGCTGACGCCATCGCCGATCAGCTGGGTGATGGCGCGGCTGTGGTCGCCGATCACCTTGAGGCTGGTTTTGGCCTTGTCGTTGAGCTCGTGGTAGTGCACACCGGCCAGGGCGGCCGCCGTTTCGATCAGCGGATAGATCAGGTCGGTTTCGTAGTTGTTTGGCACGCCCTGAAGGATCTGGGCCATGCGTTCCAGCCCCAGGCCGGTGTCGATGCTGCGCTTGGCCAGTGGCGCAAGTTCCCCCTCGGCATTGCGGTTGTACTGCATGAACACGAGGTTGTAGAACTCGATGAAGCGTGAATCGTCCTCCAGATCGATGGCGTCATCGCCGAGTTCCGGCTTGAAATCATAGTAAATTTCGGAGCATGGACCGCAGGGTCCCGTAGGCCCCGAGGCCCAGAAGTTGTCGGCTTCATCCATGCGGATGATCCGTTTTGGATTGACGCCAATGGCATCACGCCAGAGGGCGGCCGCTTCGTCATCCTCCCGAAAGACGCTCACCACCAAGTTGGCGGGTGAGAGTTCAAAGACTTCGGTGCTCAGCTGCCAGGCCCAGCGGATCGCCTCTTCTTTGAAATAATCGCCAAACGAAAAGTTGCCGAGCATCTCAAAGAACGTGTGGTGCCGGGCGGTGCGGCCCACGTTCTCAATGTCGTTGGTGCGGATGCATTTCTGACTGCTGGTGGCCCTAGGGGCCGGCCGCTCGGCCTGTCCCAGGAAAACCGGCTTGAAGGGCAGCATGCCGGCGATCGTGAGCAGGACGGTGGGGTCATCCGGCACCAGCGAGGCACTGGGGATCGGTCGGTGCTGGCGCTCTTCGTAAAAGGTCAGAAAGGCCGCGCGAATCTCGGCGCCGGTGCGGGGGCGGGACTGGGGGGCGGCCATGGGGTGAAACCGGCGACGCTGTCTGGATTTGCCCCAATATCGCCCGACGGGGGATGGGGCCCGGGCGGCGCTGGGGGTTCTGGATCGCCAGGGGGGATCTGGGCCATGATCGGGTGGTCGCGAGCGCCGCAGCGTGCCGTTCCGTCCGGTTCCCCCCGTCTCCCGCGCCCGGTTGCGGCTGCAGTCGCTTGGTTGGGCCCTGGTGGCCGCCGTCGCTGCCGCGGGCTGCGGCCTGCTGATCGCCGGTTTGGAGGCGGGGCTGCGCTCCGGGGGCTGTGGCTTCTTCTACGGCCTGCTGGCCTTCCATCTGCAGCGGGTCGATCCGGACGACGGCCACCTGCAGGCTGGCCTGGTGGGGGCCGCCTGCGGCATCCGCAGCCTGGGGGCGCCCATGGGCTGGCCTGGGGGCGAGGTGGCCGCCCTGGCGGGGGGCCTGCCGGCTGTGATGATGGAGTTGATCCGTGGCTGGCTGCCCCTTTGGCTGCCGCTGGTCGGAAGCGCCCTTCTCCTCTTCGGAGTTCAACGCCTGTTGCCCGCCCTGTTGCCTGCAGAGAGGCCCCTGGCCCCGCCCCCTGACATGGCCGAGTCCCGTCCATGAGTCAGCTGCACGCCACCTGGCTATTTCCCCCTGAGGGTGCCGGCGGTCGGTTGCTGCTCTGGGCCGACACCTGGCGGGTGGCCACCCCGGTCCAGCCCGCTGATCAGGCACCTGAGCATCCCCTGGCCCTCAACGACGACGATCTGGCCGGCTGGCTGGAGGACAACGATCTTTGGTCGGAGGCGCTGCGGCCCGCCAGCGCCACCCTCACCCTGCCCAGCCGCGCCCAGGCGGTGCGGGGGCGACGCAAGGCCGAGGACGGGGAGGCCAGCTGGAGCGGCCTGCCCCTGCAGGCGGGGGAGCCGATCCCCCGGCAGCTGGTGTGGTGGCCCTGGCAGGTGCATGGGTTGGCCCTGGATCCAGCCTCGGCGGCGGAGTGGCTGAATCGGGTGCCCTTGTCCGGGGACCATGCCGGCCTCGCCGATGAGTTGCGCTGGTGGAGCCATCTGCAGCGCTGGACCCTGAGCCTGATCGCCCGGGGCCGTTGGTTGCCGCTGGTGGACGAGGGCCGCGCCCGCTGGCTGCCCCTGCTCAACCGGGAGGGGGACCGGCGGCGGCTGGAGGAGATGGCCGTGCGACTGCCCCAGGTGGCCACCTGCGCCATGGCCAGCCCCTCCCTGGCCTGCCGTCGGCCCGGCAGCGGTCGTCTGCGGGTGGCCAGCCTGTTGGAGGCCCTGTTGGATGGGCAGATGCGGGCCGGTTTTCGGCCGGAGCCCGAGGATCTCGATCCCCTGCTAGTGGCCTGGCAGAAGGCCCTGGCCAAGGGGGATGGGGCGGTGGGCCTGGATCCGGAGGCCACCGAGCGACTGGAGATCGCCACCCATCACTGGCGGGAGGCCGTGGCGGGGCGGGTGGCTCCGGCGCGGGCCTGCCTGGAGCTGTTCACGCCCCCCGAGGGCGAAGAGCTGTGGGAGTTGCGTTTTGCCCTGCAGGCGGAGGCGGAACCGAGCTTGAAGCTGCCGGCTGGGGCGGTGTGGGCCATGGGCGACCGGCTGTTGCAGATGGGGGAGGTGGAGGTGCCCCAGCCCGGTGAGCTCCTGCTGGAGGGCCTGGGCCGGGCCCTCCAGGTGTTTGAGCCGATCGCCCGGGGTCTGGATGGAACGGCGCCGGATTCCATGCTGCTCACCCCGGCGGAAGCCTTCGTGCTGGTGCGTACCGCCGCCGTCCAGCTGCGGGATGTGGGCGTGGGGGTGCAGCTGCCCCCCAGCCTCAGCGGTGGCCTGGCCAGCCGCCTGGGCCTGGCGATCGAGGCGGAGCTGCCCACCACCTCCCGCGGCTTCACCCTGGGCGAAAGCCTCTCCTGGCGCTGGGAACTGATGATCGGTGGGGTGACCCTCACCCTGCGGGATCTGGAGCGGCTCTCGGCCAAGCGCAGTCCCCTGGTGCAGCACAAGGGGGCCTGGATCGAGCTGCGCCCCAGTGATCTGCGCCATGCCGAGCGGTTCTGTGCCGCCGATCCGGTGCTCAGCCTCGATGACGCCCTTCGGCTCACCGCCTCCGACGGCGAGACGATGATGCGGCTGCCGGTGCACCAGTTCACCGCCGGTCCGCGCCTGCAGGCTGTCCTGGAGCAATACCACCAACAGAAGGCCCCCGACCCGCTGCCCGCACCGGAGGGGTTTGCCGGCCAGCTGCGGCCCTATCAGGAGCGGGGTCTGGGCTGGTTGGCCTTCCTGCATCGCTTCGATCAGGGCGCCTGCCTGGCGGATGACATGGGCCTGGGCAAGACGGTTCAGCTGCTGGCCTTCCTGCAGCACCTGAAGGTGGAGCAGGAGCTGAAGCGGCCGGTGTTGCTGGTGGCGCCCACCTCGGTGCTCACCAACTGGCGGCGGGAGGCGGCCGGGTTCACGCCGGAGCTCACGGTGCGGGAGCACTACGGCCCCCGCCGACCCAACACCGAGGCCGCCCTCAAGAAGGCATTGAACGGGGTGGATCTGGTGCTCACCAGCTATGGCCTGCTGCAACGGGATAGTGAATTGCTGGAGAGTGTGGACTGGCAGGGGGTGGTGATTGATGAGGCCCAGGCGATCAAGAATCCAGCCGCCAAGCAGAGTCAGGCCGCCCGGGATCTGGGGCGACCCGTCAAGCAGAGTCGCTTCCGCATTGCCCTCACCGGTACCCCCGTCGAGAACCGGGTCAGTGAACTCTGGGCGCTGATGGATTTTCTCAACCCGAAGGTGCTCGGGGATGAACCCTTCTTCCGCCAGCGCTACCGGCTACCGATCGAACGCTATGGCGATATGAGCTCCCTGCGGGACCTCAAGGCGCGGGTGGGGCCCTTCATCCTGCGCCGGCTCAAGACCGACAAAACGATCATCTCCGATCTACCTGAGAAGGTGGAATTGCGCGAGTGGGTGGGTCTTAGTGCGGAACAACGCAAGCTGTACACCAAAACCGTGGAGGACAGCCTGGATGCGATTGCCCGCTTGCCGTTGGGGCAGAAGCATGGCCAAGTGTTGGCCCTGCTCACCCGGCTCAAGCAAATCTGTAACCATCCCGCCCTGGCCCTGAAGGAAGAGGCCGTCCAGTCGGATTTCGCTAGCCGTAGCGCCAAGGTGCAGCGCTTGGAGGAGATCCTCGACGAGGTGATCGCGGCGGGGGATCGGGCCCTGCTGTTCACCCAGTTCGCCGAATGGGGCCATCTGCTCAAGACCTATCTGGAACGTCGTTGGCGCCAGGACGTGCCCTTCCTGCATGGCGGCAGCAGCAAGACCGAGCGGCAGGCCATGGTGGATCGCTTCCAAGACGATCCCCGCGGCCCGCAGTTGTTTCTGCTCTCACTCAAGGCCGGTGGCGTTGGCCTCAATCTCACCCGGGCCAGCCATGTGTTTCATGTGGATCGCTGGTGGAATCCGGCGGTGGAGAATCAGGCCACCGACCGTGCCTATCGGATCGGCCAGACCAATCGGGTGATGGTGCACAAGTTCATCACCAGTGGCTCAGTGGAAGAGAAAATCGACCGCATGATTCAAGAGAAATCCAAGATGGCGGAAGACATCGTTGGGTCAGGGGAAGACTGGTTGGGCGGTCTTGAGGTGGCGAAGCTCCGTCAACTGGTGGCCCTGGAGGACATCTGAGGTCTGCCCGTCTCAGGGTGCTCCGCTTCAGCTGTCCGCATGGGCATGACGTCGATAGAGGAAATCAAGCGCCTGATTGCGAAGTTGGCCATAGCGCGGATCGTTCTGAATCGTTTCGTATCGGCGTGGTCGTTCGAACGGAACCGTCATGATTTCGCCGATGGTGGCGGCGGGGCCATTGGTCATCATCACCACCCGATCGGCGAGAAACAGGGCCTCGTCGATGTCATGGGTGATCATCAACACCGTGGGTTTTTGCTCCTGCCAGATGGTGAGCAGCTCCTCCTGCAGTTCTTCTTTGGTGATTGCATCAAGGGCGCCAAAGGGTTCATCGAGGACAAGCACCTTGGGTTTCACCGCCAGGGCTCGGGCGATCGCGACCCGTTGGCGCATCCCGCCGGAAATCTGGGCTGGTTTCTTGTGACGCGCCTCGGTCAGGCCCACCATCTCCAGGTGATGCTCCACCACCTGTTGCCGATCCCCCTCGGATAGCTCCGGCCGCGCTGCCTGGACGGCCATGGCCACGTTTTGCCACACCGTTTTCCAGGGCAGCAACGAATAGTTCTGGAACACCACCATCCGGTCGGGGCCGGGGGCTCCGATCGGTTCGCCCGCCAGGCTCACCTGGCCACTGCTGGGCTGGAGGAAGCCTGACACCATGTTCAGCAGCGTGCTTTTGCCGCAGCCGGAATGGCCGATCACACAGAGGAATTCCCCCTGGGCAACGCTGAGGTTGATGGTGCGGAGGGCCTCGAAGGGGCCGCGGCGGGTCTGGAACACCTGGCCGACGTTGCGGAATTCCAGGAACTCCGCCGTTGCGCTGGGGTTGCTGGCCATGGTGGCTAGTTCGGAGTCGAGCTTCACGGCCATCTCAGCGGTGCGCGGGGGAGTGGGGGGCGGCGGCGCCGGCAACCGGGAGGGCCACGGGGGCCACGGGCGGCTGAACTGACCCCGGCAGGGACTTCAGATAGCCCAGCGGGTCGTCCTGGTCGAACACGAGGCCATCGGCGAGGGCAAAGGCCTCACGCGTGGGCCGCAAGGAGGCCAGGCCCGCCCGTTGCAGGGCGGCGGCACAGAGATCGGGGCGATACACCTGGCCGAGCACTTCCAGGCGGTTGCTGGGGAAAGGACACCACCCCCAGCGGCTGAACTGGCTGAGCAGCCAGGCGCCCTCGGCCGGGTTGGGCACGCAGGCCCGATCGGCGTGAAATTGGTTGAAGCGCAACAGCGCCTTGGGCTCGGTCCCAGCACCAAACTCGAACTGGCGCTGCAGGGCGATCGCAGCCCGGGTGCCCAGCCACTGGGGCTGGCTCAGCACCTGGGTGAGCGCTTCCCGTTGGCCGCCGTCATCACAGCGTTCGGCGGCACGCATCAAACCACTGCAGAGGGCCTCGAGGATCTCGGGATGGGCGGCGGCCCAGGCTTCCGAGCAGGTGAGGGATTTCTCCGGATGGCCGCTCCAGATGTCCAGATCGGTGGCCAGGACGTAGCCCTGGCCATCCTGCACGATTTCGGCCACCCGGTAGCGGCCGGCACAGAAGCCATCCACCTGGCGTGTCCGCAGGGCTCCGTGCATGGCCATCGGCGAGAGGGCCTCGAAGCGCACCTGCCGCTCGGGATCGATGCCGCCGCTGGCCAGCCAATGGCGGAGCAGCACTTCGGCGATGGCCCGCCGCTGGGGAACACCAATGCGCAGGGGTTGGTCCTGGCTGTTGAGCCAGCGGGCCAGGTCGCCCAGGGTGCGCACCCCCTGGGCCAGCATCGGCAGGCCGAGGCAAAGGGCATTGCCATTGCGGCTCACGGTCATGGGCGTGACCGCGGACCAGGGGCGCTGGCCGCTGAGGCCGAGGGTGAGCGCCAGCGGGGCGGTGGCGGCGGTGATCGCCCCGTGCAGGCTGCCATTCAGGAGTTGCTCCTCCAGCCGCTGCCAATGGGCGAAGGGCACCGGAACCACCTGAAGAACCGCGTCATCGAACAGCTTCAGGTCGATGGCCATCGCCAGGGGCGCCACGTCCAGCCCCGGAACCACCCCCAGCCGCACCACGGTGGCGCTGCGGTGGAAGGGCCGACTGGCGTTGACGGCCCCTGGTGCTGGGGCGGTGGCCAGGCTGGTGCGCCGTTGCTTGAGGCGACGCTGTTGCTGCAGAAAGCCGATCAATTCGCCGCGCAGGCCGTAGTAATCGGGATGTTCCATCACCTCCAGCCGCTGGCGCGGCCTGGGCAGCGGCACCTGCAGGATCTGGCCGATGCCCGCCTCCGGGCCGTTGGTCATCATCACGACCCGATCGGAGAGCAGCAGGGCCTCATCCACGTCGTGAGTCACCATCACGGTGGTGACTCCGGCGTTTTGGCAGATCTGCATCAATTGCTGCTGCAGATTGCCTCGGGTCAGGGCATCGAGGGCCCCAAACGGTTCATCCAGCAGGAGCAGTCGTGGTTGTAGGGCGAGCGCACGGGCAATGGCCACCCGTTGCTTCATGCCGCCGGAGAGTTCTTTGGGGAATTTGTCCTTTGCGGCCTCCAGCCCCACCATGGCCAGGGTGCAGTCCACCCGTTCCTGCCGTGCTGGGGCAGGAAGATCGTGCATCACATTGTTGACGGCCATGGCCACGTTCTGGCGCACGGTTTGCCAGGGCAACAGCGAATAGTTCTGGAACACCACCATCCGCTCCGGGCCGGGATCGGTTACCTGGCGGCCGTCCATCACGATGCCGCCGCTACTGGCCTGGCTGAGGCCTGCCAACAGGTTGAGCAGGGTGGATTTGCCGCACCCGGAATGACCAATCAGGGAGATGAATTCCCCCTCGTGGATCTCCAGGTCGATGTCCTTGATGGCGATGTAGTGGCCGCCGTCCTTCAGGGGAAAGCTCTGACTCACGTCATCGACCGTCATCAGTTTGCCCATGTCAGCGTCCTCCTCCCGCGACGCGATCGCCCACCAGACCCACCAGCCGATCGAGAATCAGACCGACGATGCCCACGTAGAGAATGGCCAGGATAATCTGACTGGTACTGGTGTCGCCGCCGGCGTTGTAGGCATCCCAGATGAAGAAGCCGATCCCCCCATCGGCCTTCAGCATTTCTGCCGCCACAATGGCCAGCCAGGCCAGCCCCACCGAAATCCGCAGGCCGGTGAACACATAGGGAGCGGTTGCTGGCAACAGGATGTCCCGCAGGTAGCTGCGCTTGCGGAGCCGCAGCACCCGGGCCACATTGGTGTAATCCTGGGGAATTTCGCGAATTCCCACGGCGGTGTTGATCACAATCGGCCACACGGCCGTGATGAAGATCACGAAGATTGCTGCCGAATCAGCCTGTTGGAGCAGCAGCAGGGAGATCGGTAACCAGGCCAGGGGGGGGACGGTTCGCAACACCTGAATTAGGGGATCAAAGCCCCGCCTTAGGAAGTCGTTCAGGCCGATCGCCAGGCCGGCGGCGATGCCAAGGATGGCGGCAAGGCTGTAGCCGATGGCCACCCGCTGCAGGGAGATCAGAATCTGCAGGCCCAGCCCCTTGGCCGTGCCACCGTTGTCGTAGAAGGGTTGGCTGATGTAGGGATCCCAGGTTTGGGTGATCACCTGAATCGGGCCGGGAAAGCCGCTGGGATTGGCCAGGCAGAGCAGTTGCCACACCGCCAGGCTGCAACCGATGCAAACGAGCGGCGCCTTGATTTGGCGTGCCAGCGGTGAGCGCAGCCAGGACTTGCGGGGGCGCCGCTCGTGGGGAGGGGTCGCAAGGGCAGGGGTCATGTCGCGGCGGGGGGCGGGGGGCAGAAAGGGCTTGGGAGATCCCACGGGATCCCCCAAGCTCAGCGGGGATGGTCAGTTGATCACTTCATGGCCTTGATCTTGAGGCTATTGAGATAGGCCTTGGGATTGTTGGGATCGAAGCGAACGCCATCGAAGAACACCTCCACTCCGCGGGAATCACTGCCGGGGATCTCGCTATAGCCGTTGGCCTTGGCGGCGGCCTTCCAGAGGTCGGAGCGGTTCACCTTATTCACCAGGGACTTGATATCGGTACCTTGGGGCAGGTAGCCCCAGCGGATGTCCTCGGTGACAAACCAGGTGTCGTGACTCTTATAGGGATAGGAGGCATTATTGCCCCAGAACTTCATTTTGTAGGGGGAGTTTTTGACGTTCCGGCCATCGCCGTAATCCACGTTGCCCTGCAGGCGGGGCAGCAGGTCCTCGACGCTGGCCTTCACATACTTGTCCTGGGCAAGGATCTTGGCCAGCTCGCTGGTGTTGGCGGGGTTGTCGGCCCATTTCTGGGCCTGCTGCACGGCCATCAGCAGCCTCAGGGTGGCATTGGGATGGGCTTTGGCCCAATCAGCCCGAACGGCGAAGGATTTTTCGGGATGCTCCTTCCAGATCTCACCGGTCTGGGCGACGGTGTAGCCCAGCTTTTTGTTGACCAGGCGCTCGTTCCAGGGTTCCCCCACGCAGAACACGTCCATTGTGCCGGATTGCATGTTGGCCACCATCTGGGGCGGCGGAATCACGACGATGTCGGCGTTTTTGTTTGGATCAACTCCGTTGGCCGCCAGCCAATAGCGCATCCACAGGTCGTGGGTGCCCCCTGGGAAGGTCACCGCCGCCTTGAATTTGTCGCCGGTGGCGTTTTTCTTGGCCACCACACTCGCGAGGTTCGGCGTTTTCGCCTTGAGCTTGGCCGCCAGAAACTCCTTGGAGGCCGAGATCCCCTGGCCCTGGGTATTGAGGCGGGCCAGTAACGCCATCGGCACCGGCTGCTTGCTCTTGCTGATGGCGCCGGTCGTGAGCAGGTAGGCCATCGGCGTGAGGATGTGAGCCCCATCGATGCCGCCGCGGGCGCTGCCCAGCTCCAGGTTGTCGCGGGTCACGGCCCAGGAGGTCTGCTTCTTGAGTTCCACGCCGGTCATCCCCGCCTTGGCGAAGAAGCCTTTCTCCTTGGCAATGATCAGGGGGGCGGCATCGGTGAGGGCGATGAAGCCCAGGTCCACGGAGGTGGTTTCTGGTTTGCCGGGCGCGGCCTGGGCCGGCAGCACCGTGAACAGGCTGGCGGCGGCACCCCCGTGCAGGGCGATGGCAGCGGTGGCAGCCAGGCCGGCGCGAACGACCTGACGACGGGAAAGGTGGGACATCAATGAATTCAGCGGTTGAATTGAGCGGTGAAGCGCCGAAATGACGTCGCAGCGCAGGCGCCACGACCGTCGGGGAAATTGGGGCTTTGCCTGACAGCCACGGAGGCGTGCCCATCACCGCGGGACGTAACGCTCCCGATGCGGTGACATGGGTTGGCGCACAGGCTGACCAACAATCAATAGAACACCACGGCGGAGGTCCCTTCAGGCGTGGCGATTGCTACCAAATGACAGCGCCATTGGGTTCGATTCGCTACCGAATCGTGGGCGGGTCTGTGGTGGACCAGCGAGCCTCGCTCAGGCGCCCAGTTCCCGGCGGAGCCGCTCGCCGCTGCGGGCGGCCAGCAGGGCACGGGCCTGATTGAGGGCGGCCGCCAGCGTGGCGAAGCCGCCGGCGAACCAGAGATAGGCCCCCAGATTCCAGTGCAGCGCCTCCGCCAGCGGGCCCTCCCCCTGCAGGGCCTCCAGGGCTTGGGTTCGCCAGGGGTCCAGTCCCAACCAGGGCGGTTCCGCGCCGGTGATGCCGTGGTCGCGGGGGTGCAACAGGATCCGCTCGATCTGGCCCTCCCGCACCCGGGCGGTGATGGCGGCCCGGCTGGTGGGGAGATCGGTGGAGCCCTCCAGTCCCTTCACCGTCAGCAGGTCGTCCTCACCCGCTTCGGCCAGGGCCTGCCAGGCCCGATTTTCGGTGGGCGGATGGACAAAGCCACTCACCAGCAGGTGCGCCCCCCGGTGCGGCGTCCAGAGCAGTTCCAGGCTGGCCACCGGCGGCCGTTTGCCGATGGCATCCCGGATGGCGACCAACCCTTCCGCCTGGGGGAAGTGATCGGGTTGGTGGGTGAGGGCCAGGCCATGGCGATCCAACGTCCCCTGAATGGCGGCCAGGGACAGGCCTCGCCATTCGATCCCCAGCGCCGCGAACAGCTCCGCCATGGTGATGCCGTATTTCACCGGCATCGGATCCCCGCCGTGCAGCACCACCGGGACGCCCGCCGCGGCCAGGAGCAGGGCCAGCAGGGGCAGCAGGGGGGCGGTGCGACTGCGGCCGTCGTAAGGCACGCCGAAGCACAACGGTCGCTGGCCGGGGCTGGTGAGAACCGGACCGTGGGCCCGGTAGCTGTCGAGCATGCCGGTGAGCTCGATCGGGCTGGGACGGCGGATGCGATGGGCGATCAGGAAGGCCCCGATCTGGGCCGGGTCGGCCTGCCCCGTGAGCATCAGATCCATGGCGTCCCTGGCTTCGGCCCGACTCAATCCGGTGCTGGTGTGTTCCCCGCTGCCCACCTTGCCGATCAGCTCGCGGAAGCGGGCGCGCTCCGCTCCCAGCCCTGCCAGACGCTCACTGCGGCGGTCGGGGACGGTGGTCATAGGGCCAAGGACGCACGGTTTGGTAGCCATCGCAACAGGCGTGGACACGGCCCGCTTGCCACATTGTGCAATCTGGCCTCTGAACCAGTGCCGCTGTGGCGGCCTCAGGGCTGAACCGCACGCAGGACAACGTGGAATCTTCCTCTGACGCCCATGGGAGCGCCGCCAAGCGCAGCAAGCTGGAACAGGCCAAGGCCGACTTTTGTGGTCTTGATCTCGCCCCACGGTTAGCGGACCTGGGCCGCGCGGGTTGGGACAGCCTGGATGAAGCCACCCTCACCATTCACCTCAAGTGGCTGGGCATCTTTTTCCGCCCAGTCACCCCCGGCCGTTTCATGGTGCGGTTGCGCCTCCCCAATGGCCTCATCCGGGCGCCCCAACTGGAGGTGCTGGCCGACGCGGTGGATCGTTGCGGCGAGCACGGCAGCGCCGACTTCACCACCCGCCAGAACATCCAATTGCGTGGCCTGGTGTTGGAGGACATGGCTCCCCTGCTGAACGACCTGCAGTCGGTCGGGTTGACGACCCGCCAATCGGGGCATGACAACCCCCGCAATGTCACCGGCAACCCTCTCGCTGGCCTCGATCCGGAGGAATTCATCGATACCCGGCCGCTGGTGGCGGCAATCCAGGAGGCTCTGCTTGGTCCCGAGGGGCCTCGGAACCTGCCCCGCAAGTTCAACGTGGCCGTGGGTGGGGCGCCCGACAGTTTCCTCCTGCACAACGATCTGGCCTTTCTTCCGGCGCGCCAGGGCGATGATCTGGGGTTCACGGTCATGGTGGGCGGCTTCTTCTCCGCCCAGCGCAACGAACTGGCGATCCCCCTGGGGTTGTGGCTGCGGCCCGACCAATTGGTCGGCTTCAGCCTCGCCGTGCTCCGGCACTTCGAACACCACGGTGATCGCTCGGTCCGCAACCGCAGTCGGTTGATGTATCTGATCGAGAACCTGGGGCTGGCCACGTACCGCGACCAGGTGCTGGAGGCCTGGCGGGATCGCGAGGGCGCGGCGGCCCAGGCGCTGCCCCACGATGGCTCCCATCTGGTGTGCCGGGCCCCGCGGGATATCTGTGGCGTCCATCCCCAGAAGCAAGAGGGCCTGGTTTGGGTGGGGCTGCATGTGCCGATGGGTCGCCTGGATGCCGAGGCGATGGCGGAGCTGGCGCGGTTGGCCACCACCTACGGCCGTGGCGAACTGCGGATCAGCGAGAGCCAGAATGTCTTGATTGCCGATGTGCCCCAGGACCAGGTCGCGGCCCTCTTGGCGGAGCCGCTGTTGCGGCGCTTCTCCCCCCAGCCGGGGCCGCTGCAGGCGGAGGCGGTGAGTTGTACGGGTAACAGCTACTGCAGCTTTGCCTTGATTCCCACGAAGGCCACGGCCCAGGCGGTGGTGGAGACCCTGGAACAACGGTTGGAGCTTCCCCATGGGGTGCGCAGCCACTGGACCGGCTGTCCCAATGCCTGCGGCCAGCCCTACATGGGCGAGATCGGCCTGATGGGGGCCAAGGTCCGTAAGGAGGGCCAGATGGTGGAGGCCGTGAAGATCTTCCTCGGGGGGGAGATGGGGGACGATCCGCGCCTTGGCTCCCTCCACGAGAAGGGAGTGGCGCTGAGTGATTTGCCGGAGGTATTGGAGACCTTGCTGGTCGAGCGGTTTGGCGCCCGGCGTCGCGCCACAGTGGTTTGATCGTGCCCATGGGGATCGGATGTCAGCCCAGGGGAGCCAGCCCCCCCACCGGTCGGGCGTGGGGATGATCCCTGGCCTCGATTCGGCACCATTGCCGCAGCCATTGCCGCAGCAGGTGCCGCCCCCCGGCAGTGCCGAACGCTGGCCCTGGCTCCAGCACTTGCGTCGCCAGCCGCCCTTCGCCCTGGAGCCCTGGCTGGAGGCGATCGAATCGGAACGCCTCCAACTCCAGCTCGACCTGCTGGTGGCGCTGGCGCCGCGGCTGGACGATGCGGCCACGGAACGGTTGTTGGCCTGGTGGTTCGCCAGCACCGAGGTGGACACCGCCCTGCTGGAGCCGCTCAGTCAGCGCCGCACTGCCGGCAGCGCCCGGCTGCTGCGCCAGGCCCTGGAACGGCAGCCCTCCCCTGAGCAGCAGGAGCTTGTCCTGCCCCTGTTGGGCCATCAACGTCAACCCGCCGACTTCCCGTTGTTGGCGGGCCATGCCATGGATCCCCAGCCCGCCGCCGTGCGCAGGGCGGCGTTAGAGGGGTTGTGTCGGGGCCTGAGCGCTTGGCCAGCCCCGGCCCTGCGGCGGATCCTGGCGCAGCTGGCGGAGGATCTGGATCCGCGGTTGGCGGCCGCAGCGGTGGACACCCTGGCCCGGGTGCCGGCGGCCCGCCCCGCCCTGCTGGCGCTCCGCCGCCGTCCCTTGGCCGCTCCGGTGGCCCAGCGGCTTGAGCGCCGGCTCAAGGCCCTGCGGGCGGCGCCGTTGCTGTTGGTGGTCCATGGTCGGGCCGGTGGCACCATCCCCTCCGCGTTGCTCGAGCTGGCCCAGGAGTTGGAGCGGCGGCGCGGCGCCCCTGTGCGGCTGCAGGCCCTCACCGCTGCCAGCCTCCCCGATCCCGCCGCCCTGGCCTCGGGGCCGGGCCAGCCCCCCCTCACCCTGGTCCCCCTGTTCCTGCTGCCGGGGGGGCACGTGCGCCATGACCTGCCCGCCATCGCCGCCCACTGGCGCCGCCAGGGTCCCCTGCGCCGGTTGCCCTTTCTGGGGGCCTGGCCCGCCTGGCAGCGGGCCCTGGCTGCCGAGGTGGCGGCGCTGGCTCCGGCGCCGGTGCGGTTGTTGCACCATCCCCTGGAGGGGCCCCTGCCCGGCCGTTTTCTGGCCCACCTGGAGCGGATCAGCGGCGCCAGGGTGCAGGCCGCTCCATACAGTTCCGATCAGCTGGACTCCCTGATGCAGTCCCTCGCCGGCCCCGCCATTCCCCTGGCTTTGGCGGCCAATCGCCTCACCGACACCCTCAAGGATCGACTGGGCCCCCCCCTGTTGGCGCGGGAGCGCTGCTACGCCGTGCTGCTCACCCACCTGGAGGCCTTGCCATGACGGCCAGTGCTGGCGGGCTCGGTACCGTCTATCTGGTGGGGGCCGGACCGGGGGATCCGGAGTTGCTCACCCTGAGGGCCCATCGTCTGCTGCGCCAGTGCGATGCCCTCGTTCACGATTCCCTGGTGCCCCGTGCCCTGCTGGAGCTGGTGCCCGAGGGGTGCGAACGCCACTTTGTGGGCAAGCGTCGCGGCCACCATTCGGTTCCCCAGCAGAGCACCAACGCCGTGTTGGTGGAGCTGGCCCAGCGCCATCGCGTGATCGTGCGGCTCAAGGGCGGCGATCCGTTCCTGTTCGGTCGGGGGGGCGAGGAGGCCGCCTATCTCGCGGCCCATGGCGTGCCGGTGGAGGTGGTGCCGGGGGTCACCGCCGGCATCGCCGCGCCGGCCTATGCCGGCATCCCGGTGACCCATCGGCGGGCGGGCTCCAGCGTCACCTTCGTGACCGGCCATGAGGAGATCGACAGGGGCCGCCCCGGTGTCGACTGGCGGGGCCTGGCCCGCTGCAGTGATGGGCTAGTGATCTATATGGGGCTGCATAACCTGGCCCATATCTGTGAGGAACTGATCGCCGGCGGCCTGGCCGGTGCCACGCCGGCCGCCGTCATCCAGCAGGGCACCGTGCGGGGCCAGCGGCAGTTGGTGGCCACCTTGGCGGATCTGGCGGAGCGGGTGGAGGCGGAGGAGGTGGTGTCGCCGGCGATCGTGGTGATCGGGGAGGTGGTGGCCCATCGGGTTCCCTCCTGCGCACCCACGCCCGCGGACGCGGAAATGCCGATTCCGTTCTGACTGGAGGCCTGGCACCTAGGACCCCGGCCCTCACTCCAGCCGCAGCACCCCCCGACCCCGTTCCCGCCGCAGTTGGTCCTGGGCCTCCAGACGGGCCCGGCAATTGCCCTTCGGCACGAGCACACAACTCACGTAGTCGGAGGCGTCCACCAGGGCGGCCCGCAGGGCCTTGGCCGGCGGCGTCCGCTGCACTTCGGTGCTGTTGTTGCCGAAGTTGAGGGTGCCGGCGGCACCGGTGAGCACCTGGCCAGTGCGGCCCATGTTCGGGGCCAGCAGCAGGGCCGCGCCGGCCAGGGGCAGCAGGCTGACGCCGCTCTCCTTGGCGGCGGCCAGATTGGTGGAGCGGCCCTCGACGGTGCGGGTCCCCACCACCTCGCCGCTGGTGCTGTCGACGATGCGGATGTCAAGGGCGACGTAGTCCTGGGTTTCCAGCTGCTGTTGACTCTTGCCGAAGCCCATCAGGCCGAAGTTGCTGCTGGATCCCTTCTCCGTTACGCGCGAGTCAAAGGAGGTGACGGTGCCCAGCACGATGTAACGGGCACCGGTCAAGGCGCCCTTGCGGGCGGCGTTGGGATCCTTGCGCACCAGGCCCAGTTCGGTGAGCTCCTGTTCCGACAGCACCGCCTTGGTGTTGCTGCGCTCCACCACCTGGAGATCGCCGGTGGCCTGCAGCTCGTTGGCCAGGGCGGAGGAGAGGTCGCGGGCCACCGGCCCCTCCCACCACCAGGTTTGCTGGGTGACCATGTTCTTGAATTCAGGCACCGACACCGTGGGGCGGGAGCCCTGGCCCTTGCCCTGGGCCAGGGCGGCGGTGGGCGCCCCGGTGAGGAGCAGGCTCATCACAACCAGCGCCACTTTGCGGCGCAACCGGGTGGGGGCCATCAAGGGACGCAAGCGGGGCCTTCAGATCTAGCAACGCGACTTTGGCGCTGGGCCCAGGGGCTGGGCCGCCGGTGGGACCGGCGCAGGTTTGCCAGCCGTCGAACTGGTCTGCGGAAAACAGCGTTTGGTAGTGGGCTCTACGGTTTGGCGGGAGAACGGTTCGGTTCACTGGGAGCTTCCTAGAACTGGCGGGCTTGCGGGCCCGTCCCCCCCATGGCCGCCAGCACCCCAGTCCGTGACGATCTCCAGGAAAGCCGACGGGGCTCCCCCCGCTCGGCTCCGATGTTCGAGTTGATTCCCTACGAGAAATTTCGCGATACCCCCGCCGTTCGATTTTTCGACATCACGGTTCCCACGTCCAATGCCCGCGATCTGGTGGTCCACAGCGGTCCCGCCATCAGTCCACCGGACGATCCCGAGTCCGGGGCCTGGCAGTTTTATTTGCATCCCCATCAGGAGGACAACCTGTTGGCCCTCCATGGGGGCCGCACGTTCTTTCTGGTGAACCTGGGCTGGAACTACCCGTTCCACATCGTGCGCCTGGATTCCGGCGGCGACATCCTGCGGATTCCACCGGGCACCTTCCATCGTTCCGTGTCCGATCCCGATGGCTCCCTGGTGCTCAACCAGGCGGTGCGGGAGGAGGGGGCCAGCGTGTTGCGGGAGTTCCGGGTTTACAACAGCAACCGCATCCCCCGTCTGTTTGCGGTCACCTCCAAGACGGCCCCCCTGCCCAAGCTCCACGGCGTCAGCTGGTGAGGTCCCAGGGCTGGCCAAACTGGCTCAGCCCTGGCGCAGGTCCACCGTGCAGAGCCCCGGCCGCGGCCCGCTCCAGGCCGGGGCGTTGGGGTTGGCGTGGGTGTTGGGGGCGGTTTCGGGCTCCATGGGTCGAAAACTGAGGTCGCTCTCCTGGAGGCGGAAGTCAGCCACCGTATTCCCATTGTCCTGGCGCCGGATGGTCAGCTGCAGGGGCAGGTGCGGCGCAATGGCTGGGTGGAAGCAGGGGTAGAGCCGATGGTGCCGGTAGCGCAGGGCCCAGGGCCCTGCGGACGGCATCGAGAGCGGCTTGTCGTTGACCAGCAGCTCGTAAGTGGGGCCGAACTCGGGGCTGGCCGTGAGTTCCAGCCGCCGCATCGAGGCGTCGATGAAGCGGCTGGTGAATCCGCCCTCCCGGGGAAAATCACAGATCAGGGGCCAGGGCTCCAGGGCCTGGCGCACCTCCAGGCTGACCCCCTCCGATTCCCATTGCAGCAGGGTTGGAAAGCGCCAGTCCCAGAGCTGGCGGTAGGGGGTGGGATCGAGGGCGAAGCCATCGGCGGCCAGCAGGGCCAGGATCGCCTCCAGGTCGGCCCAGAGCTGGCTGGGGAGCAGCTGGCGGTCGTGCAGGGCCTGGCCCCAGGGCACCAGCCCGCGGGGCCGCGCCTCCTCCGTTAGCAGGTGGGCGGCGATGGTGCTCCAGAGCAGGGCGATGGCGCTGCTCCACTCCACCTTCGGCAGGCTTTCGAGGGCACGGAATTCCACCAGGCCCAGGCAGCCGGCCGGCATTCCCGGGTTCCAGAACTTGTCAAAGCTGATCTCACTGCGGTGGTTGTTGCCGCTGCGATCCGCATGCAGGTGGCGCAGGGTTTCGCCGATCAACCCGCGGTGATCGCCGCGCGGGTCGTCGTTGGCCCAGCCTTCATCGGCCTGTTCGAGGGCCCGATAGGCCAGTTCCAGCTCCCAGGGGTCGTCGATCGCCTCATCGGGACGGGGCGCCTGGGAGGCGGAGCCCACGCAGGACCCTGTGAACAGATAGGCCAGGGCGGGGTGGTGCTGCCAGAAGCGCAGGATGCCGGCCAACCATCCCGGGCGGCGGAAGAAGGGGTGCTCGTCGAGGCTCGGCCCGCCCCACAGCAGGTGGTTGCCTCCGCCGGTGCCCTCCTGACGACCACCGGACGCCGGTTTCCAGCTCCGCAACCCCACCCGCTCACCCGCCTGCTCCAGCTGCCGCAGCCAGCTGTCGTAGTCGCTCCAGCCATGGCACACGGGGAGGTTGATTTCGAGCACGCCGGGATCGGCCGTCAGCCCGAGCACCTGCCAGTGGCCATCGGTGTCGAAGGGCAGCACCCCACTGAGTCGCGGTGCGGCCAGGCCCTCCAGGCTGTCGGCCACGGCCTGCAGCAGCACTTCCAAAGGGCGGCGGGTGAGTGGCGGCAAAAAAAGTTCCCAGCCCGCGCCATCGCATTCCAGGGTCAGGACCTGGCGGGGAATGGGGTCGGGCAGGTGCTCCAGGGGCAGCCGCAGGCCGGCCGGCCCCGGGGCACCGCTCAGCTGGCGGTGCTCCTCCGCCAGGTTCCAGGGCTCCGCCTGCCAGGCAAATGTGCCGTTCGCCTCGGGCAGGCTGGCGGTCAGGGGGGCGGCCCAGACGCGGCGGTCCGGGTCGAGGGGATCGTTCAGGGGCACCGGCCGCAGGGTCACCCCGAGGCGCGCGCTGAACGTCTCCAGCCAGGCGGTAGCCCCATCGGCCGCCAGCGGGGGAGCCTCCCGGCCCGGTTGGCCGCAGCGGGGCCAGCGCACCGGCGGCTGCCCATCGACTCCATGGATCAGGCGCAGGGCCCAGCGGGGGTTGACCTCGCCGTCGTAGCGCTTGCCGGGGCAGTAAATCAGGGTGCTGCCTGGCCAGATCCGTTGTTGCAGATCGGCGGCGAGGCAGCGAGCCAGGGGAAGCTTGGTGGGGCCGTCAGCGCTGACGCTCCATTCGGGCCCATCGGGATGGAGCGGCACGAAGGTGGGTTCGCCGCCGAGGGTGAGACGGATTCCGCGATCCCGCAGCCGGGATTCGACGGCTTCGGCCACCTGATGCATCCAACTCATGCCGTGCTCAACCAAGCCCCAGCCGCGACCATAAAACTCAGCGAAGCGGCGCAATGTTCAGGGCGCACCCGGACCCACCAGGCTGCAGGACGGCACCGGAACGGAGGGGACGGACCAGATGCGCTCGGCGTACTCGCGGATGGAGCGATCACTGCTGAAGAAACCACAGCGGGCCGTGTTCAGGACCGCCATGGTCTGCCAGCGGCTGGGATCGTTCCAGGCCCTATCCACGTCATTTTGGGCGCGGCGATAGTCGCCGAGATCGGCCATCACGCGGAAGGGGTCATGGCTGCAGAGATTGGCCAGCAGGGGATGGAACAGCTCCCGATCGCCTTCACTGAAATGGCCGGAGCCGATTAGATCGATTACCTCCCGGGCCAGGCTGTCGTTTTCCAGCCAGGGCATCGGGTGATAGCCGTTGAGATTGAGTTCGGCGAGGGCCTCAGCGGTGTGACCAAAGAGGAAGAAATTGTCCGCACCAACCCGTTCCCGTATCTCCACGTTGGCGCCATCGAGGGTGCCGATGGTGAGGGCACCATTGAGGGACATTTTCATATTGCCTGTGCCGGAGGCCTCCATGCCGGCGGTGGAGATCTGTTCGGAAAGATCGACCGCAGGATAGATGCGTTGGCCCAGGCTTACGTTGAAGTTGGGTAGGAAAACAACTCTTAGTCGCCCATCCATGGCTGGATCGATGTTCACGATCTCGGCGATCCCCACAATCAGGCGGATGATCAATTTGGCCATGGCGTAGCCGGGGGCGGCCTTGCCGCCAAAGATCACCGTCCTGGGAGGCAGATCCTCGCCAGCGCGAATCCGTAGGTAGCGCTCCACGATCTGTAGGGCCGCCAGATGTTGGCGCTTGTATTCGTGGATCCGTTTCACCTGCACGTCGAAGAGGGAGGCGGGATCCACCAACAGGCCGGTTTCCTGGTGGATGGTGGTGGCGAGGCGTTGTTTCGCCTGCTCCCGCACCTGCTGCCAGCTCTGCTGGAAGCTGCTATCCGTGGCGAGGGGTTCCAGCTGACGCAACTGCTCAAGATCGCGGCGCCAGCCTTCGCCGATGCTGGAGTCCAACAGGCGAGCGAGGGGTTGGTTGGCGACCGCCAGCCAGCGTCGTGGGGTGACGCCATTGGTGATGTTGATGAACCGTTCCGGCCAGAGGGCGGCGAACTCGCTGAATAACTGGCTGCGGAGCAGTTGGCTGTGCAGTTCGGCCACACCATTCACATGGTGGCTACCCACCACGGCGAGATGGGCCATGCGGACCCGTCGCTGCGGCCCCTCCTCGATCAGCGACAGTCGCTCCAGGAGTTCGGGCTGACCGGGATAGCGAATGCGCAGCATGCGCAGGAAGCGGGCATTGATCTCGTAGATGATCTCCAGATGGCGGGGTAGGAGCTGCTGGAACAGCTCCAGCCCCCAGGCCTCCAGGGCCTCCGGCAGCAGGGTGTGATTGGTGTAGCTGATCGTCGCGGTGGTGATGGTCCAGGCGGTGTCCCAGTCGATCTGGTTGTCGTCGATCAGCAGCCGCATCAGTTCGGCGACAGCGATCGCAGGGTGGGTGTCATTGAGTTGCACCGCAAATTTCCTGTGGAAGTCCGTGACTGGAATTCCCTGTCCCTTGAGGATGCGGAACATGTCCTGCAGCGAGCAGGACACGAAAAAGATTTGCTGGCTGAGGCGCAATCGTTTGCCCTGCTCCATCTCATCGTTGGGATAGAGCACCTTGGATAGGGTTTCCGATTGCACCTTGTGCAACACCGCCCGGGTGTAATCGCCGGCGTTGAAGGAGGCGAAGTCGAAGGCCTCGGGCGCCTGGGCCGACCACAGGCGCAGGGTGTTGGCCGTGTGGACGCCATAACCCAGGATTGGGGTGTCGTAGGCCACGCCGATCACGGTCTGGCCGCCGATCAGCACGGGATAGCTCCATTCCGGACGGATCACTTCCCAGGGGTTGCCGCGGGCCAGCCAGGGATCGGTACTTTCCTTTTGGCCCTCGGGCCCGACGTGCTGGCGGAAGATGCCGAATTCGTAGCGGATCCCGTAGCCAATGGCCGGCAGCTCCAGGGAGGCTATCGATTCCTGAAAACAGGCGGCCAGGCGCCCCAGGCCGCCGTTGCCCAAGCCCGGTTCCGGTTCCTCGGCGATCAACTCCTCCAGGGAGAGCCCCAGTTCGGCGCAGGCGGCCTCGGCTTCGTCATGCAGGCCGAGGTTCACCAGGTTGTTTTCCAGATGGGGCCCCAAGAGGTATTCGGCCGAGAGGTAGGTGGCTGTGCGAACGCCGCTGCGGGTGTAGGTCTCGGCCGTATCCACCCAGCTGTGCAGCAGCCGATCACGGACGGCCAGCGCCAGGCAGAGGTAGTGATCGTGGCGTGTGGCTAGGGAGGGCGCCTTGGCCTGACTGGAGAACAGGTGGCGGCGCATTGCCTCCACCAGGCCGGTGCCGTTGGTGGAGGGGCGGGAATGGCTCAAGGCACCCATGGAGGCAGCAGTGGCAAGGAGGGGGTCGGCGGGACCCATTGGTCCTGTCCTCGCCCGAGGAGGACCTCTGATGCTGCTCTAACGGCTACCGCCCTGGCTGGTTTAAGGGAGCCTTCGGATGGCGGGAGGGCTCAGGCCCCGGCCATGGGATCACCGTCGATCAGGTCGGCGTTGATGGTCCACTCCAGCGTGCTCTCCACCATGGCGGGGCTGTCCGCCGCAAAGCTGCCGGTGACGGCGGCGGTGAGGTGGGGCTTGGAGGAGGTGGCCAGGATGATGTAACGGTCATCCACCAGCCCCCGGCCGCTGGGATCAAAGCCCCGCCAGCCGGCTCCCGGCAGATACACCTCCGCCCAGGCGTGGAGGTCGTAGTGCTTGGGTTTTGGCTCCACCAGGTGGTAGCCGCTCACAAAGCGTGCCGGCAACCCCACGCAGCGGCAGGCTTCAATCATCAGCATCGCCAGATCCCGGCAGGAGCCCACCCGTTCCTTGAGGGTGCGGCCAGCGGGCCAGGCTGGGCCGAGATGGCGCTGGGTGTACTTCACCCGGTCCTGAATGATCTCCACCAGTTGGTCGAGGAACATCAGAGCCTGCTGGTCGCTGCCCATCAGGGCATCCTGGGCCAGATCCACCGCCGCCGGATCATGCTGGCCGCCGGGCAGCCAGCCGGCCAGGGAGCCCACCAGATCCCCGTTGAGCTGGCCCACGGGGTAGGGCAACTTGGGCTCATTGGCCTCCAGTGCCACGGCCAGATCCGGAGCTTGTTCCGTGACCACTTCGCTCACGGCCTGGATCGTGAAGTGGTCGGTGCTGCCTTCGAAGCGGGCCTTCACAATTTCATCCCCACTGGCGGCCATCAAGGGGAAGAGGCTGGCCGGCTCCGGGCTGAGGGTCAGCCGAAAATTGACCAATCGCTGGAATCCATGACCGCGCGGCTTCAGGCAGAAGCGATGCGGTCCCAGGAGGACAGGCCCGCTATAGCGATAGGAAAGGGTATGGGTTAGGCGGGCGCGCATGCCTGCTCGGGACTGGTGGCGGGATTGGTCGGTGAAATGAAATAGCGCTGCTCGATCAGGCGATGCAGCTCGTTGAGATCCTGTTGGAGACGATCGATCGCCTCATGCAGGCCAGTGGCAATCAGCTCGTCGATGCGGGTGAAACTCCAGCGGGCCAGCACTAGGCCACTCAGGCATTCCAGATCATCGGGGGGGCCAGGAACGGAGCTGCTGCGGATGATGCGCAGGGTTTCACTGATTCGCTCCAGGCAATACCGCACGGAACGCGGAAAGACAGGATCGAGCAACAGGAAGGAGGCCACCGCTTCTGGCGCAATTGCCCGCTGCTGGGATTGACGAAACATTTGATAGGCGCCGGCGGTGCGAAGCAGGGCGATCCATTGCAGTTCATCCAGCACGCCACCGACAACTTCCGTCGAGGGCAGCAGCAGGAAATACTTCACATCCAGGATACGGGTGGTTTTGTCGGTTCGCTCTAGCAGTCGACCCAGTCGGCTGAAATGCCAGGATAAATCTCGGCTTAGGGTGGCGTCGGTGATACCGTAAAAAAGCTGACAGGCGCGGCGGATTTCCCGCAGTTGTTCCGAGGGGGGCTGTTGCCAGAATTCCTGTTCTTGCATCGCCCAATAGATGCTGTTGATCTGCTCCCACATTTCGGTTGTGATCACCTCACGAATCTGGCGCGAGTTTTCACGGGCACTGGCAATGCAGTTCAGCACCGAGCTGGGGTTTTTCTGCTCACGTACCAGAAACTTCACCACGTCCGTGGGGCTGGCGCTGGGATAGAGCCGATCGAAGAGCTCCCGATCCCCACTGGCATCGATCAACGGCAGCCAGGGTTCGGCGCTGCCGGGAGGGCAATCGAGGGCCATGGCCTCGCTGACCTCGACAAAACGGGAGATATTTTCGGCCCGCTCGACGTAGCGATTGATCCAGTAGAGGGCATCGGCGACGCGGCTCAGCATGGGACCGCCTCCTGGTCGGCCACGATCCAGGTGTCCTTGCAGCCCCCCCCCTGGGAGGAATTCACCACCAACGACCCCCGTCGAAGGGCAACCCGGGTGAGGCCCCCTGGCGTGACCCAGTTGCCCTTGCCACGCAGGACATAGGGCCGGAGATCCACGTGGCAGGGGTAGATCTCACCTTCACTGAGGGACGGGACAGTGGAAAGTTCAAGGGTGGGCTGGGCGATGAAATTGCGGGGATCGGCTTCGATTTTGGAGGCGAAGATGGCGATCTCCTCCCGACTGGCGTGGGGACCGATCAACATCCCATAGCCTCCGGCTTCCGCCACGGATTTGACCACAAGCTCATGGAGATGGGCCAGCACGTAGGAGCGATCTTCGGGGCGGGAGCAGAGGTGGGTGGGCACATTCTCGATGATCGGCTCCTCCGCCAGGTAGTAGCGGATCATGTCAGGCACGTAGGCATAGATCAGTTTGTCATCGGCGACGCCCGTGCCCGGGGCATTGGCGATCGCCACCCGACCGGCCTGGAAGACCCCCATCAGTCCCCGAACCCCCAACATCGAATCCGGTCGGAACACCGCCGGATCGAGGAAGTCGTCATCGATCCGGCGATAGATCACATCCACCGTTTCCAGGCCGGAGGTGCTGCGCATCCAGACGCGTCCCCCTTCGCACACCAGATCCCGGCCCTCCACCAGTTGGATGCCCATCTGTTGGGCCAGATAGCTGTGCTCGAAATAGGCGCTGTTGAACACCCCCGGGGTGAGCAACACCACCTTGGGGGTGTCGGTCCAGGGGGCTAGTTCCCGCAGGGTCTGGAGCAGCTGGGAGGCGTAGTTGTCGATGGGCTGAACGGTGCGGCCCTGGAAGAGGCTGGGGAAGATGCGCTTCATCACGCGCCGGTTTTCCAGGAAGTAGGCAACGCCGGAGGGGCAGCGCAGGTTGTCCTCCAGGACCCGCCAGGTGCCCGTGCCATCACGCACCAGATCCAGGCCGGAGATGTGGCACCAGCGGCCCAGGGGGGGCTGGAAGCCCTGCAGCTGGGGGCGCCAGCCCTGGGAGCTGAGCACGTCCTCCCGGGGGACGACGCCGTCCGTCATGATTTTTCCCTCGCCGTACACATCGGCGAGGAACAGGTCAATCGCCTCGAGGCGTTGGAACAGACCCCGCTCCAGCCGCTGCCATTCGTCGGCGTGGATCAGTCGCGGCAGGGGATCGAAAGGCAGGATCCGTTCCACGCCGAGGCTGCCGGAGTCGTTGAGGCGAAAGGTGGCCCCCAGGCGTTTGAGCAACATGCCGGCGGCGGCGTGGTTGTGATTGAGCTGGTCGAGCCCCATCCGGCCCAGGGAGGTGAGCAGGGGCTCCAGGGACGCCCGCGGCTGGTCCGTAGCCCTGAAGTATTCGTCAAATCCATGGTTCGGCCGGTATTGCGTGAACATCGCGGACCTAGGCAGTCCATCGATCCTGCTGCCCCGGGCGGGCGGGCTCCGGTGGCCTTTGTTACCAAAGGACAACCGATGCCGGCTCGGGACGCCCCGGCCCCACGGATCCGGCTCCTGGCCCAGGGGTGGGCAGATCGTTCCATGGTTGTGCCAAGCCACGGCGTGCAAAATGGCGGCTTGGTCATAACGTCGTGTTCAAAGATCACCAGCGATCGATCGTTCCATGAGTTCGCCCGAACGGCCGCCCGCCTCCAGCTCCTCCAGCCCTTCCAGCTCGGCAGGCAGTTCTTCGATCTCCCCTTCGGACGCCAATAGCCCCGCTGCGCAGGTGTCCGAACGAGCCAATGCAACCGCGCTGGGGATCGGTGTCCAGGGCCATGTGCGGCGGCTGGCGGTGCCCTTGGCCGTGGCCCTGCTCACGGCTTATGTCACGGCGGTGGCGTCGGAGCTGCTGCCCGTTCAGCTCCTGGTGCCGGCCTGGCAGCTCAAGCTGGTGGCCGTCCTGGTCAACAACGTTGGCTTCGCCCTGACCGCCGTATTCGTCATGGCCCTGGCGATGGACATCGCGCCCACTCAGCGCTCGATCGCCCAGGGCTGGCAGCGGATCCAGGCCTGGGCGCCGGCGGTGAGCCTGCTGTTTCTGCTGTTGATCCCGCTCCAACTCTCGGCGGTCTGGAGCAACTATCGCCTGGCAGTCAATAGCCAGCAGGAGGCCATCAGCCGCATTGAGGCCGGCCACAAGCGCTTCCGCCTCGTGGTGCAGACGGCGCCAACGGGCAAGGAGCTCCAGGCGGCACTGGCCTTCAACCAAGTGGGGGCGATCAGTGATGCGGACACGGCCATCCCGCTGCCGTTGCTGCGCCGCAACCTGTTGGCGGCCGGCGAGGCCACGCGCCAGCGGGCTTTGGCAGGGGTGGGTCGGGTCAGCCGAGCTGACCTGTTGAAACAGTTGCCGGACGTGCTGCGCATCGTGCTGACGGCGCTGGCGGCGGCGGAGGTGTTCGGCGCCGTCAGCGTGCCGCCCCGGGGCCTGTTGCGCACGCTGTTTCGCCGACCCCTCGGGGACGGCGGCCAGGCGGCTCCCTCCTGGCGGCGGCGCCTGAAGCTATGGAAACAGAGCCAGCAGCGGTTTTTGAACAGCAACCGTTCCCGGGCGGATCGCAAGCGGCGGGCCCGGGAGGTGGAGTCCCTGAAGAAAAAGCGCCGAAGTGAGGCCCAGCGCAGTTCCAGCTCCCGTCGCCCTTGACAGGAGCGCCTCAATCTCCCCGAGTCTTGATTTGAGCCTTGTCTGATTTGTCCGGGATTGGCCACCTGTTTTGGCGGAGTGGCCGGGACCTTTTGATGTCTGATAGGATTTAGGTATTAGTGCTCCTTCCTGGTAGGAGCTCTTCCAACTGCGGCCGTAACCATGGTTCGTCCTTTCCCCGCCCTCAAGGCCTCCGTGGCTCTTGGCTCGGTTGGCGCTGCCTTCCTCGCAATCGCCGCCCCCCAGGCCGGTCTCGCAGCCCCTGCTGGCCCCTTCACCGTGAACGTTGGTGGTAGCAAGTATCAAATTCTTACCACCGACCCGATTGATTACGCCACTCTTTCCGGGCTTAGCGGAGGGGTGTATGCGGGATATTCATTGAATTTTGATAATCCTCTGAATTCTTCGGCTTTTGCTGAAGCTTTCTTTAATCAAGTCGACAAAACTGCGGTAAATAAAGATCCGGCCAATACTGTTGCAACTGGTTCACAGGTTCCTGCAGTGGCTCCCTTTCCCAATATGCCCGGCGGCCCCCTATTTTTTACGCATTATAATGCAGCCAACCCCCCATTCTCAACGAATACCAGCGCCACAGGCGATTACTTCGTAGTTGCTCCTTCTTCGTCGGTCTTTTCAAGTTATCAAGGCGGCGTCGCTGGGGTTCTTGCCCAAACCCACATTTGGGCCATGTGGAAGTTAGTCCAGGCTCCCGGTCCCCTGCCCATTGCGGGTGCCGCCGCAGCCTTCGGCTTCAGCCGTCGTCTTCGCAAGCGCGTTCGCTCCTCACAAGCCTGATCCCTCGCGATCCGGTCACAATGTTGAAACCGCCGGTGCGAACCGGCGGTTTTTTTGTGGTCTCGTTGGTCGTCCGTCTGATGGTCGTCGCCTCCCCCCCCCCAGGGGGTAGGACTAAGCAGCAACGCCCTCTAAAGGGAGACAGTTCACAGCAGAAAATACCGTTGCGCCATCGGCAGCACCTCGGCCGGCTCGCAGGTGAGCAGCTCCCCATCGGCAAACACCTCATAGGTTTGCGGATCCACCTCCACCTTGGGCAGCGCGGTGTTGTTACGCATCTGGGTCTTGCCGATGCCGCGGGTGTTCATCACTGGCACGCAGGGCCGTTTCAGCCCGAGGCGGCGGGGCAGATCCTCATCAAGGGCCGCCTGGCTCACGAAGGTGAGGCAGCTGGGGGCCAGGGCCGCCCCGAAGGCGGCGAACATGGGACGGCCATGCACAGGGCCGGGGGTGGGAATCGAGGCGTTGGCATCGCCCATCTGGGCCCAAACGATGGAGCCGCCCTTGAGCACCAGCTCCGGCTTCACCCCGAAGAAGCCCGGTTTCCACAGCACCAGATCCGCCAATTTCCCCACCTCCACCGAACCCACCTGGCTGTCGATGCCGTGGGCAATCGCTGGGTTGATCGTCACCTTGGCGATATAGCGCTTGATCCGGTTGTTGTCGTTGCGGCTGGAATCCTGGGGCAGGGCGCCCCGTTGCACCTTCATCTTGTGGGCCGTCTGGAAGGTGCGGGTGATCACCTCTCCCACCCGTCCCATGGCCTGGGAGTCGCTGGCGATGATGCTGAAGGCGCCCAGGTCGTGGAGGATGTCCTCGGCGGCGATCGTTTCGCGGCGGATGCGGGATTCGGCGAAAGCCACATCCTCAGGAATCCGGGGATCCAGGTGGTGGCACACCATCAACATGTCGAGGTGTTCCTCCAGGGTGTTGCGCGTATAGGGCCGGGTGGGGTTGGTGGAACTGGGCAGCACGTTGGATTCGCCACAGATGCGGATGATGTCCGGGGCATGGCCACCGCCGGCCCCTTCGGTGTGGAAGGTGTGGATCGTTCGCCCGCCGATGGCGCGGATCGTGTCGTCCACGAAACCGGCTTCGTTCAGGGTGTCGGTGTGGATGCACACCTGCACATCCCGCTTGTCGGCCACCGACAGGCAGCAGTCGATCGCCGCCGGGGTGGTGCCCCAGTCCTCGTGGAGCTTCAGGCCGCAGGCGCCGGCGCGGATCTGTTCCTCTAGGGCCTCCGGGGTGCTGGCGTTGCCCTTGCCGAAGAAGCCGAGGTTGATCGGCAGGCCCTCCGCCGCCTGCAGCATGCGGGTCAGGTGGAAGGCGCCGGGGGTGCAGGTGGTGGCGTTGGTGCCGGTTGCCGGTCCGGTGCCGCCGCCCAGGAGGGTGGTCACCCCACTGGCGAGTGCGGTTTCGATCTGCTGGGGACAGATGAAGTGGATGTGGGTGTCGATGGCGCCGGCGGTCACGATGTGACCCTCCCCGGCGATCGCCTCCGTGCCGGGACCGATCACAATGTCGACCCCGCTCTGGATATCCGGGTTGCCGGCCTTGCCGATCTGAACGATCCGGCCATCGCGCAGGCCGATGTCCGCCTTGACGATTCCCCACCAATCCAGGATCAGGGCGTTGGTGATCACCGTATCCACCGCGCCCTCAGCGCGGGACGTCTGGGCCTGGCCCATGCCGTCGCGGATCACCTTGCCCCCGCCGAACTTCACCTCATCGCCATAGCTCGTGAAGTCCTTTTCCACCTCCAGGATCAGCTCGGTGTCCGCCAGCCGTAGGCGATCGCCGGTGGTGGGGCCGTAGGTCTCGGCGTAGGCGCGGCGATCGATGCGATAGGCCATGACCTGGGGCGGTTTGGGCGAGGCAAGGGGGTCGGGCTAGGCCCGACACTGCCCGCCATCCTCCCAGCGCTCCGGCGCAGGGAAGGTTCTTGTCGGACTGTCCTCGGCCCGGTCAGTCGAGCGGGCCGTTCACCAGGCCGTTGAAGCCGACCACCCGCCGTTCACCGGCGTAGGGCACCAGGCGCACCTCGCGGCTGTCGCCGGGCTCGAAGCGGATCGCGGTGCCGGCGGGGATGTCCAGGCGCAGGCCCCTGGCGGCATCGCGGTCGAACTGGAGGGCCCCGTTGGCCTCATGGAAATGGAAGTGGGAGCCCACCTGGACGGGCCGGTCGCCCCGGTTGGCCACCTGCAGGGTGGTGGTGGGGCGACCGGCGTTGAGTTCGATGGTGCCGGGCTCGGGCAGCAGTTCGCCGGGGATCAGGGGGGGCATGGCAGCACGGGGCTCGCTGGAGCCTTCGCGACCCCATCCCTGAACTCTCGCATCATCGGGACGGAAGGGCCAGCGGATGGGGCCTGCGCCCCTTGACAAAGCTGAAGTTTTCCTGAAAGATTGATGTAAGGGCTTCCGAGCTTGGAAGTTTTTCCCCTCGTCTTGCGTCGCTAGGGCCCATTTGGCTTCCGCTCTGGGGGTCTCTGGAGAATCCCTTCCGTCGCTGGAGCAACGACCTGCAATTTCATGCTGCACAACAGCGGCGTCTTTGATGAATCCAGGTTTCCAGGGACACCTCTGGACCCATCATTTGGTTTCGTTAGATCCCTTTTTGGCTTTTCCAAGCCCGTGGACGGGACTTCCGTCTGAGTGTTGGAATTTGCGATTAGTTTTTCATTGAATCCCCATGGCATTCTCCGAAGTGCAGGCCCTGAGGATCCGCCAGGGCCTTGCGGGGCTGTGGCTCGTGATCATCCTCTCCCTCTTTCGCGATCCGCTGACCCCGGCCCTCACCGGTCCCGATTCCCCCTTTCCAGCCCTGGCCGTTGGGCCCAAGGATTGCGTTGTGGTGCAGGACCATTGCATCCATGAGGTGAGCTACGCCCTGGGGGCACCGATCTACTGGGGCCTGCTGCTGCCGGTGTTGATCGCCGTGCTTTTTTTGTTCGGCCATGAATTCTGGCGGCGGGTCTGCCCGCTCTCCTTCTTCTCCCAGATCGCGCGCAATCTGGATTGGGTGCGCCGTCGCCCAGCTGTGTCAAAAGATGGCAAGGCAGCCGCGGCGGCTAAGCCAGCCAAAATGCGGCCGGACTCGTTTGTGGCCAAGAATCATTTTTATCTTCAGTTCGGTCTTTTTTGTCTGGCTGTTTGCGCGAGGATTTTATTTGTCAATTCCAGTAGGATCACCCTGGCCTGCTTCTTGTTGGCCTTTATTCTGGCTTCGGTCATCGTGGGTTTTCTCTATGATGGCAAGACATGGTGCCAATATTTCTGTCCGGTGGCCCCAGTGGAGGAGTTTTATACTGGTCCTAGGGGTTTGTTTGCGAGCAAGGCCCATCTCCGCTCTAATTCCAAGCTGAAGGTAACCCAGTCGATGTGTCGGACGTTGCCGTCCGATGATGGTTTGGAGAAAAGCAATTGCGTGGCCTGCAAATCTAATTGTATCGACATTGATGCCGAAAAGAAATACTGGCTTGAGTTGATGGAGCCCCGCAAGCAGCAGCTCGCTTACGGCTATGCAGGCCTCGTCATTGGCTACTTTGCTTACTATTTCTTTTATTCGGGTAATTGGTGGTATTACTTTTCTGGGCTGTGGAGCCATGAGGCCGATCAAAATGCCAATCTTCTAAAGTCTGGATTATATTTAGCCGGCCATACCCTGCCCATTCCCAAGTTGTTGGCTGTCCCCTTGGTGATTGGACTGAGCATTGTCATTGTGTACTGGTTGGGAGTGCGGATTGAGTCCACCCTTGTTGAGCGCTTGCAACGCGGCCCATCCCCCCTGACCCCGGAAACCGTGCGCCATCGTTGCCTGACCGTTGTCACCGTGGCAATTTTCAATCTCTTTTTCGTCTTTGGTGGTCACAGTTTCATCTACATGCTTCCCCATTTTTTCCATGTTTATGTTCCAGCCATCCTGTGCGGTTTGAGTGGCCTCTGGCTCTATCGCACCTGGAAGCGCACCCCCGCCGACTATTCCCAGGAGGTGGTGGCGGATAAGCGCTCCCAGCGCAAGGTCCCCACCGGCCAAGACCTGAATCGGGTGCCGGTGTCCCCCCGCAGCCTCTACGGCCCCCCCACCACGTCCCAGGCCTGATCGAAGAACGGCAGCCCTGCACGACCCGATTTCAGCGGATCGGGTCGTGCAGGGTCACCAGCTTGGTGCCGTCGGGGAATACGGCCTCGATCTGCACCTCGCTCACCAGCTCCGGCACCCCCTCCATCACCTGCTCCCGGGCCAGCCAGGTGGTTCCTTCCGTCATCAGTTCGGCCACGCTGCGGCCGTCGCGGGCCCCCTCCAGCACCAGGAAACTGAGCCAGGCCACCGCCTCGGGGTGGTTCAGGCGCAAGCCTCGGTTCAGCCGTCGTTCGGCCAGTAGGGCGGCGGTGACGATCAGGAGTTTGTCCTTCTCCTGGGGGGTGAGATGCATGACGGAAGTGTGGCCGTCCCTCACTCTGGCAGCGGTTCCTCCTGAAACGGCCACACCCGGGGCCATTGCGGCGCCGGCATGCCCTGCTCACGGCGCACCCGGGCCCAGAGCCGCCCGAACCACTGCCGTCCGGCCGCGCTGGAGCGGCCCCGGAAGCGGGCCACCAGGCCCTGCTCCAGGGCGCCACAGGCCATGGTGCCTTCGATGCCCCGGCGATCGGCGCGGCAGCCCTCCAGCAGCGACGTCAGACGGGTTGGATCCAGGGGGTGGGGCGCCACCCACACCAGCGAACCGACCACCGGCTCTCCCGCCAGGCCATGGGGGGAGGTGAGGGTGGCGCCGGCCAGCTCCAGCCGGTCCACCAGTTCCCAGTGGGCGGGGCCGTCTGGGTCGGTGCGCAGGATCTCCAGCTGGGATCGCCAGCAGCCGGCTCCCAACGTTTCTCCAGCTGCGGTGCGCCCGAGCCTCACCAGGTCGGCCCCTAACCAGCTTGCCCCCGGGGCCAGGTCCACCCGGGTTCGTTGGCAGAACAGGCCATCGGCGTACACCACCAGCTCCTGGGGCAACCATTCCAGATCGGCGCCGGGCTCCAGCTGAACGGTGAGGGTCTGTTCCGCCCAGCGGCCCTCCGGCGCCTGGCGCGAGCGACCGATCGATCCGTACACCTTCTGCGCCGCCACGCTGGTGAGCAGGACACGGCTGCCGGCCTCCAGGTGCAGCTCCAGGCTGAGGCGATCGCCACCCACCAGGCCTCCGGCCGTGTGCAGGATCGGCAGCTCGCAGCGGCCGTCCAGTTGGTGAAAGGCCCGCTGCAGCTTCAGCGGCGCCGTGGCTCCGCCCTGATGGCGGGTTTGGGGAACGGTTTCGGGATCGCTGGTGCGGCAGTGGAAGCGCAGGTTGACGCCACCGTGCCAGGAGGAGGAGCTGGGGGCCATGGGCCAGGGGCGAGGCAACCAGCCACACTTTGGGGGCGGAATCGCCCCAGAGGCCGGCCTAACCATGGAGCCCGTCCACACGTCATCGCGCTCGGAGTCCGGGGCAGCCCCGTTGCAGCTGTTGCTCCGGCTGGACCCGGCGCCGGACCAGCCGCCGCCCTCGCTGTGCCTGGCCCTCAGGGCCGAGGAGCGCACCCGCCTGCGCGGCCATCGCCGTACGGTCTGCGGCCAAGATCTGCTGTTGCAGTTGCCCCGCGGGGCTGCCCTACGGCCCGGGGATTGGCTGGCGGATGCGCAGGGGCAGCCTCGGGTGCGGGTGGAGGCGGCGCCGGAGTCCCTGCTGCGGGTGCGGGCCGACGACCCCCTGGAGTTGCTGCGCGCGGCCTACCACCTGGGCAATCGCCATGTGGCCCTGGAGGTGCGGCCCGCCGAGCTGCGCCTGCTTGATGATTCCGTGCTCGAGGACCTGCTTCGGGCCCGGGGACTGCGGTTGGAGCGGTGCCTGGAGCCCTTTGCCCCCGAGGGCGGCGCCTATGGCGATGGCCACGACCACGGCCACGGCCACAGCCACGATCAAGGCCACGATCACAGCCATCCCGCGGCGCCCCACCCCGCATGACCCCCCGACGGCTGCTGCTGCTTCAGCTGGTCAGCCCCGCCCTGCCGGTGGGGGCGTTCAGCTATTCCGAGGGGCTGGAGGTGCTGGTGCAGCAGGGCCTGATCACCAGTGCCGCCCTGCTGCGCCCCTGGCTGGAGCGGGAGGTGGAGGCCGGTGCCCTCACGATCGAGGCGGCGAGTCTCCCGGCGTTGATGGCGGCCCTGGCCCGCTGGCGCGATGACGGTGGGGAGGAGGAGGGCGCCCGGGCGTTTGAGGAGGTGCGGGCGCTGGAGGGCTGGCTGCTGGCCCAGCGGGAGGCCCCCGAACTGCGGGCCCAACAGCGGCAGATGGGGGGATCGCTGGTGCAATTGCTGGCCGATCTCGGCTGGCCGTTGCCTCCTGCGGCCCCGGAGGGGGCGGGCCTCACCTGGACGGCGGCCTGGGCCTGGGCCGGGGTGTGCCTGGAGCTGCCCCCCCTGGAGCTGGTGGAGGCCTATCTCTACGCCTGGGTGGCCAATCAATTGAGCGCTGCGGTGCGCCTGGTACCCCTGGGTCCCACAGAAGCCCAGCGGCTGCAACTGGCCCTGGCGCCGTTGCTGGCCCGGCGGGCGTTGGAGCTGGTCGAGGCGGATCCCCAGGCGCTCTGGAATGGCGGCGTGGGGGTGGCCCTGGCCCAGATGGAGCATGGGGGCCTCTATTCCCGCCTGTTTCGGAGTTGACCACAGCGCAGCCGCCAGGATGGGGGCAGTGCGGGAAACAGGGCGATGGGCAGCAAGCTGCGGGTGGGCGTGGCCGGTCCGGTGGGCTCCGGGAAGACCGCCCTGGTGGAGGCCCTCTGCCGGCGCCTGCGCGATCGCTACCAGTTGGCGGTGGTCACGAACGACATCTACACCCAGGAGGACGCCCAGTTCCTCACCCGGGCGGGGGCCCTGGAACCGGAGCGGATCCGGGGGGTGGAAACGGGCGGCTGCCCCCACACGGCCATCCGGGAGGACTGTTCGATCAATCGGGCCGCCGTTCAGGAGCTGGAGCGGGCCTTTCCCGACCTGGATCTGGTGCTGGTGGAGAGCGGCGGCGACAACCTGGCGGCCAGCTTCAGTCCCGAGCTGGTGGATCTCTGCATTTATGTGATTGACGTGGCCGCCGGCGACAAAATTCCTCGGAAGGGGGGGCCGGGCATCACCCGTTCCGATCTGCTGGTGATCAACAAAACCGACCTGGCCCCGCTGGTGGGGGCCAGCCTGGCGGTGATGGAGCAGGACACCGAACGGATGCGCGCGGGCCGGCCTTGGTGCTTCACCAATCTGCGTGATGGAGAAGGACTGGACCGCGTGGAGGCGTTTCTGCTGCAACAGCTACCGAATTAGCAGTTGCCTGGAGCGGCATGTGCCCATTCGAACGTTTTCGGGAGATGGCGAGTGCCGCTTCGGTCGCATTGGATACGTTCTCCCCGAAGCCTGCTCCGTAGTTTCCCTAGGCCGACGGCTACTGCGGCACCTCAGTCTCTTCTAAGTCGAACATGATTCTTCGGTTTTCCAAGCGTGTCGCCGCTGGTGCTGCTGCAGGTGCCGCCTGCCTTTCCCTCGTGGCTTGTGGCGGTGGGGGAGGTGCAGGAGGTAATTTTGACGGCGAAATCAAGGTTGGCATTCTCCACTCCCTGAGTGGCACGATGGCTATTTCTGAGACCACCTTGAAAGAGGTGGAGGAAATGGCGATCAAAGAAATCAACGAAGCCGGTGGCGTTAAGGTTGGGGGCAAGAGCTACAAAATTTCCCCCGTTTCCGAGGACGGCGCTTCCGATTGGCCCACGTTCGCTGAAAAATCCCAGAAGCTGATCGACGCCGACAAAGTGGCGATCGTGTTTGGTGGTTGGACCTCGGCGAGCCGCAAGGCCATGATGCCGGTGTATGAATCCAAGAATCACATCCTGTTCTATCCGATTCAGTACGAAGGCCAGGAATGTTCAAAGAACATCTTCTACACTGGCGCTGTTCCCAACCAGCAAGCTGAGCCGGCTGTCCAATGGTTGATGGACAAGTTCAGTGGAAAGTATGGCAAGAAGGTTTATCTGGTTGGCTCTGACTACGTGTACCCACGTACGGCCAACACAATCATCAAGGAGCAGATGAAGGCCCTTGGCGGTGAAACCGTGGGTGAGGACTACATCCCCTTGGGCAACACGGAAGTGGCCCCGATCATTGCCAAGATCAAGAAGGTCTTCCCTGAGGGTGGAATCATCATCAACACCCTGAACGGCGACTCCAACGTTGCTCTGTTCAAACAGTTCAAGGCCGCCGGAATCGATCCAGCCAAGTATCCGATCATGTCCTTCTCCATCGCCGAGGAGGAAATCCGTCAGATCGGACCTGAGTACACCACCGGCACCTATGCGGCTTGGAACTTCTTCATGAGCCTGGACACCCCGGCCTCCAAGAAGTTCACCGCAGACTTCCAGGCCATGTATGGCAAGGATCGCGTCACCGGTGACCCGGCTGAATCTGCCTACAACATGGTCTATCTCTGGAAGAACGCCGTTGAGAAGGCTGGAACCTACGAAGATCTGGACAAGGTTCGTGACGCCATGATCGGCATCACCTTCGCCGCTCCCCAGGGCGAAATCAAGATGTTCCCGAACCACCACACCTCCGAGCGGGTCCTGATCGGCGAAGCGGAACAAAACGGTCAGTTCAAGATTCTCTCCGATTCCAAGACTGCCGTTCCTCCTATTCCCTGGAACCAGTTTGTTCCCGAGACCAAGGGCTACACCTGCGACTGGACGCAGAAGCGTCCCGATGCTGGCAAGTTCAAGATGTGAGTCTCGCGGGTGGTCCCCAGTTCGCTGGGTGACCACCCTTTTCGGCATCAAGGATTGGGCCGCAGCATTGGCTAAGCGGTTGTCTCAGTTTCGACCTGAAGTACAGCACAGGTTTAACCGTTGGAACTTGTTTTTTCTCAGATCCTGGACGGTCTTAGTATCGGTTCAGTATTGCTGATTGCGGCTACGGGCCTGGCCATTGTGTTCGGCCTCATGGGGGTGATCAATCTCGCCCACGGTGAGTTGATGATGCTCGGGGCCTATGTCACCTACGTGGTCCAGAGCCTGTTCAAGCCCATGGGGGGAATCATTTTTGAACTCTACTTCCCCGTGGCATTGGTGGTTTCCTTTGTGGTCACCGCCATCGTGGGGGTGCTCCTGGAGCGAACCTTGATTCGCAGGCTCTACGGCAGGCCATTGGAAACCCTGCTCGCCACCTGGGGAGTCAGTCTGATCCTCATCCAGTTGGTCCGTAGTGTGTCCACCGCGATGGTGATCGGCATCGTGGCCACGGTGGCTCTGGGATTTTTTGCTGGCAAATTTCTCAAAGTTCGTTTTGCTGAACGCCTCGCTCTTCCCTACATCTCCGGTTTGGCCTGGGTTGGCGCCGCCGGGATCGGCTTGGTGATCGCGAACCTGCTCTCCTCAGTTCGCCCTCTCTCCAGCGCCTGGTTTGGGCCACGGAACATTGACGTCACCGCCCCCAAATGGTTGCAAGGCACCTGGGGCAAAATTGGCGGAATTGAACTGCCTGGAATTCGTATTTTCATTATTTTACTTTCAGCGGTGCTGCTGGCATCTACCATCTGGTTCCTCACCAAGAGTGTCTGGGGGCTGCGGATGCGTGCCGTAACCCAGAATCGCCAGATGAGCAATTGCCTGGGGATTCCCACCGATCGGGTGGACAGCATCACCTTCGGCATTGGCTCGGGTCTGGCTGGCGTTGCGGGCTGCGCCATCACCCTGTTGGGATCCGTAGGACCGAACTTGGGTGGCTCCTACATCGTCTCCTGCTTCATGGTGATTGTGCTTGGTGGTGTTGGCAATCTGCTGGGGACGGTGTTAGCAGCTCTGATGCTTGGAATTATTCAATCCGTGGTTGGGTCGGGCTCCCTGTTGATTGCACTCCCATCCCTGCCCGAATCCATCAAGGGCGTGATTGAATTCTTCGCCACTACAAGCATGTCGCTGGTGCTAGTGTTTATATTCATCATTGCATTCCTCCAGTTTAGGCCTAATGGAATGTTCCCTCAGAAGGGGCGTTCGGTGGAGAATTAATGGCCAATGATCTTGACCCCAATGTTGTTCATTGCCCCATCCTACGAGTGAGTATCCAGCCTTGAAACTGTTTCGACGCCTTCTTCCCTGGATCCTGCTGGCGGTTGCCCTGTTCATCCTTCCCGCAGCTCTGGATGACTTTCGCCTGAATCTTTTCGGTCGTTACTTTGCCCTGGCAATTACTGCTTTGGCGATTGATCTGATTTGGGGATATACCGGATTACTCAGCTTGGGACAGGGCATCTTTTTTGCCCTGGGCGGCTATGGGGCTGCAATGTACTTGATGCTAAATACCAAGAGTGAGGCCGGGGGAAACGGCATTCCCAAGTTCTTTGAGAACTATGGAGTGGAGCAGCTCCCGTTCTTTTGGCAACCTTTTTGGTCTCCAGCATTTACCTTGATTGCCATTTGGCTCATCCCTGCATTGATTGCGGGATTAGTTGGATATTTAATCTTCCGAAATCGCATTAAAGGTGTTTATTTTTCCATCATCACCCAGGCGGCGTTGATGGTGTTCTATCACTTCTTCAATGGTCAGCAGAAACTGATCAATGGTACCAATGGTTTGAAAACCAGTACGACTGAGCTGTTTGGTCACCTCGTCGGCTCCCCTGATGTTCAAATCTGGTTTTATCGGCTGACAGTTATTTTGCTGCCAGTAGTCTTCTTGATTTGCAAGTATTTTACAACCGGCCGATTCGGGGACGCTCTGGTTGCAATTCGTGATGACGAACAGCGTTTGAGGTTCACTGGATACAATCCTGTTCCGTTCAAAACAATTGTCTTTATTGTTGCTGGCGGATTGTGTGGTTTGTCAGGAGCTCTTTATACTGTCCAGTCTGGGATTGTGTCGCCACAATTCATGGCGATCTCCATGTCGATTGAAATGGTGATCTGGGTTGCCGTGGGTGGGAGAGGCACCCTTGTCGGGGCGATCATTGGTGCGGTGGTCGTTAATTATCTGCGGAGCCTTGTTAGTGAAGCGTTGCCAGAGATGTGGTTATTTGTTCAAGGAGCTCTTTTTATCTTTGTTGTTGTTCTGATGCCAGATGGCATTTACGGCTGGTTCAAAAATGGGGGACTCTCCCATATTCTCGCAGCCTTTGGACGGGCTCCCAAAATAGCTACCTATCCTCAAATTGATCAAAACGAGAGCGTTCAGGAGGAGTCGTCACGTTTATCGAATCATTGATTGTTCCTTGTTCCGCATGCGGCGACTTTCCCCCTCCCCTCCTTCACCATGGCAGCACCCATTCTAGAACTCAATGATGTCAGTGTGAGCTTTGACGGCTTCTATGCTCTCACTGACCTTTCGATTACCTTGATGCCCGGTGAGCTGCGCTCAATCATTGGGCCCAACGGTGCTGGTAAAACTACTTTCCTTGATGTGATTACGGGAAAGGTTCGCCCAACGAAGGGTACTGTCGCCTTTCAAGGGCAGTCGCTTTCGGGGCTGTCAGAGCAAAAAATTTCAAGAAAGGGGATTGGTCGTAAATTCCAGACGCCAAGGGTTTTTGAAAATCTTGATGTGATTCGAAATCTTGAGCTTGCCGCTGCTCCTAACAAGAATCCTCTGGGCTTGAGCACGGACAAATTACCAGTGAAGGTGAAGGATGAAGTTCAACGGTTATTGAATTATGTGGGCCTTGCCCCCTTTGCCAAAACCAAGGCAGGCTCCCTTTCCCACGGCCAAAAACAATGGTTGGCCATCGCCATGGTTGTTGCCCAATCCCCCCAGCTGCTGCTTCTGGATGAACCAGTGGCAGGTTTAACGGATGAGGAAACCGTTCGCACCGCTGAGTTGATTAAATCGTTGGCTGGAGAACATACGGTTGTGGTCATTGAGCATGATATGGAATTTATCCGTGATCTCAATGCTCCCGTCACCGTGCTCCATCAAGGCACTGTTTTGACCGAGGGTAACCTTGAGGATGTTAAAAATGATCCCAAGGTGATCGAAGTTTACCTTGGCCAGCCCAATGATTGATGGCCTAAAAATTTATTGTTAGACGTCCTTCCCACCCCCTTGTTTTGCCATGGTATCCACGTTTTCGCCTCCGGTTGCGGCCGAGCCTAAGGAACTTCTCAAGATCTCCGGACTGAATGTCTATTACGGAGAAAGTCATATCCTCCGCAACGTGGATTTGCAAATCCCCGAGGGGGAAATGGTCTGCCTGATTGGACGCAATGGAGTTGGTAAGACAACGTTGCTCAAGACGGTGATTGGCTTGCTTCAGCAAAGAAGTGGGACAATTAATTTTCAAGATAAGGAGCTCTTGATTCAGCCCCCTTATCAGCGTGCCCGTGGTGGCATCGGCTATGTATCTCAGGGTCGAGATATTATCCCTCAGCTCACGGTGAAAGAGAACCTGATGCTGGGCATGGAGGCCCTGCCCGGTGGTCTTGGCAAAAATAGGCATATTGATCCGATCGTTTTTGACCTTTTCCCCATCCTTGAGAAATTTCTCGCCCGCAAAGGTGGTGATCTGAGCGGTGGTCAACAGCAGCAGCTGGCAATTGCCCGGGCGATGCTGGGTAAGCCACGGCTGTTGTTGCTGGACGAACCCACGGAGGGAATTCAACCATCAATCATCTTGGATATTGAGCGCGCTGTTCAGCGGATCATGAAGGAGACTGGCATTAGTGTTCTCTTGGTTGAGCAGCATTTGCACTTTGTGCGTCAAGCCAGTTACTACTATGCAATGCAACGGGGCGGCATTGTGGCTAGCGGTCCAATTTCCGGCCTTTCCGATGGAATTGTTAGGGAATTCCTGACGGTTTGACCCCTACGTCTAGATCGCTGGACGCGTCGAATGCCCCCCGAGAGTTGCTCAGGGGGCTTTAGCGTTGCGGCACTTTGATCAAACCTAGAACGTGATTCCTGGATTCAGCAGCCTCGGTTCAGCATCCAAGGCCGGGAGGCGTTGGAATTTTTCAGGCGGGGCTTGGCTTCTTCCGGTGTTGTCTTTCTGACGAGTTGGGGTTCGCGGGCCTCAACTTTCAGCCGCAGCGGTCCGCAGAGCGTCATGGGTGGTGTGAACACCCGTTTACCGCCATCGCCGCACTGGGGGCAGTTGGTGTTGCTTTCGCGCTCATCAATGGAGCGCCAAACCTCATAGTTCTCGCAGCCACTGCTGCAGCTGAACTCGTAGACGGGCATGGGATGACAATGGGTCGGAGAACTGGGTTGGGTTCAGGTTTAGAAAAAGGAGGCCAAGTGATGGCCTCCGGTTCTCTATTGCCCGCCTGCTTTAGCAGGGTAGAATATCTTGATCGAAGATACTGGTGGGAATAGCGAGGGTTGCGCAGGCATTGGGAATATCAACGATCCCACTGATCCGGCCTTCCACGGGGGCACAGCTGAGCAGCAGGTAGGCTTGCTCGCCGGTGTAGCCGAATCGCTTCAGGTATTCAATGGCATTAAGGCAGGCGCGGCGATAGGCAATATGCACGTCCATGTAGTATTGCTTGCCGTCGAACTCATCCACGGAAATGCCTTCAAAAACAAGGTAGTCCTTGAATTGGGGCTCTAGGGGGCTGGTCTTAAACATCGGGTTGACCATGCCATATTTGGCAACGCCACCTTTGATGATCTCAACATGAAGATCGAGATAGCCGGACATCTCGATGGCACCACAGAAGGAGATTTCGCCATCACCCTGGGAGAAATGGATGTCTCCCATGGAGAGTTTGGCGCCTTCCACGTAGACGGGGAAGTAGATGCGGGTGCCTTTGGTGAGGTTTTTGATGTCGCAGTTGCCCCCATGTTCCCGTGGTGGCACCGTACGGGCAGCTTCGTTGGCGACCCGTTCAAACTCCGATGCCGCCAGGGTGCCGAGGATGGCACTGTTGGGGTTCGGCAGGGCGGCCAGCACAGGCTCACTGCCAGAGAGTCCGGCCCCATAGGTGCGACGGTCTGGGGCCGTATTCACCAGCTCCGTTTCCCGGCGGTTCCATTCCCGCAGCAACTCATGGGAGGGGGCACAACCGATCAGGCCTGGATGGGTGATGCCGGCGAAGCGCACCCCGGGGATATGGCGTGAGCTGGTGTAGATGCCTTCGATGTCCCAGATGGCTTTGGCCGCCTTGGGGAAATGGTCGGTGAGGAAGCCGCCGCCATTTTCTTTGGCGAAGATCCCTGTAAAGCCCCATTCATCACCCTGCAGGGCGCCCACATCGAGAATGTCCACCACCAGGATGTCTCCGGGCTGGGCGCCGTTCACCCAGATCGGGCCGCTGAGAACGTGAACCACCTCTAGGTTCACATCGGCAATGTCCTGGGGATCGTCGTTGTCCTTGATCTGCCCATCGGTCCAATCTTTGCATTCAATCCGGAATGTTTCTCCCGGGTTCACCGAGACAACGGCGGGAATGTCGGGGTGCCAACGGTTGTGCCCCGGCATTTCCTGTTGATCCATGGGCTTGGTCAGATCAACCTTGAACAGTGTTTTCGGCATGGGCGCCAGCCTGAAATGGCAGCTTGATCAAAAGCTAGGCGCCTTGGGCCAGGTGTATCGATTGCTACGGGAGAGCGGTTTGGTGTCGAAGGCTGCATTTCCCTCAGTTTTGGCTTCGTTTGGGGCGGTCGTCGAAGCGGGCTCGGCGGCAAAGGTTGTCCCGAAGCTGAGCTGTCCAGGGGCCAGGATTTGAGCCCATTCGTTGTTCGGTGCGGCCATCAAAGTGGAACAGAATCTGCCAGCCCGTTTCTCCGGTGCGTCCCTTGGCCTCACTGACCTTCGTGATGGCTCGGCCGTAGAGGTTGTCGTAACTCGGCCATTGGGGATCGTTGGGAAGGCTGCAGATCACGTTCACTTCCTGCAGTTGATCCTTCTTGCCCTTCTCGCTCACCTTCACCACACCATCGAAGAGGCCATTGGGCTCCCCCTGGCGGAAGGTGTGGATCAGCTCCACCCGCTGATTTTCAACCTTCACCAGCAGATCCCCCTCCTTGGCGGTGGCCTGGGGGTGTTCGCGATCGAAGGCAGCGCAGGCGCCCAGCGCCAGCGCCAGCAGCCCGGGGCCCACCAGTTTGAGCACGCGCTTCACGGCCAGCACTCGTGGGCTTACCGGGACCGCTGCCATGGCGTGGGGGTGTGGGGCGGCACCAACCTACCCGCGACGAAGAAAAAGCCCCTGGCGGTGCAGAACACCGCCAGGGGCTGGGGCTGGGCTCCCCTGAGGGGAGCCGGGGCTGGGATCAGGCCACGACGCGGAAATCCGTGTTGATTGGACGGAAGCCGTTGGTGAGGGTGGCGAACTGCACCGGGGCGATGGCGCCGGTGCCGTCGGCGTCGTACCACAGGTTGCCGGAGTCGCGGTCGAACTCGAGGCGGGTGGTGGCGGCGGCGGCGGTGGGGATCCCACCGGCCACCCGCACCTGCACGTACTGGGCGGCGGTGACGGCCCCCACGGCGCCGAAGCCCGTGAAGGTGGCGAGGCTGAGGGCGACTTGATCACCGGTGGCGAAGTCGATGATCGTGTCGTTGTTGGTGGCACCGCTGGGGGCGGTGTTGAACACGAAGGTGTCGTTACCGGCGCCGCCACTGAGGGAATCGTTGCCGAGGCCGCCGGTGAGGGTGTCCAGTCCGGCCAGGCCGGAGAGGGTGTCGTTGCCGGTGCCGCCGTTGAGCACGTCGTTGCCGGCGGTGCCGACAAGGTTCAGGGCTGCCTGGGGAGGTGCCACGGGAGGCGGGCCCTGCAGGGCGAAGGCGGCGCTGGTGAGGGCTGCCGCGTTGCTGAGGGTGGCGAACTGGACCGGTGCCGCCGCGGCGGCGCTGCCGTCTGCGTCGTAGAAGAGGCTGCCGGTGCCGCTGTTGTAGATCACGCGCTGGGCGGTGGTGGCGGCGGTGGTCACCCCGATGCCGGAGACGAACTCGGCGGCGGTGAGGGCGGTGCCCGCATTCAGGGTGCTGAACACGGTGCGATCCAGAGTGATCGTCTCGCCGGCGGTGTAGTCGGTGATCGTGTCGAGGTTCGTGGTGGCGCTGAGGGCCGAATCGAACACGTAGCGATCCACTCCCAGGCCGCCGCTCATGGTGTCGTTGCCGGTGCCGCCGTTGAGCACGTCGTTGCCGCCGAGGCCGTTGAGGATGTCGTTGCCGGCGAGGCCATTGATGGTGTCGTTGGCGGCACCCCCGTTGAGGGTGTCGTTGCCGGCGGTGCCGTTGATGGTCTGGGGAGCCGGAGGCAGGGCGCCCTGGATCAGGAAGTCGCCCACCACTAGGGGAGCCGGGGTCCCGACAACCGCCGGAGCCACAGGAACCTGCAGCACGTTGGCGAACAGCACGGGGGCGGCAGCGCCGGTGCCGTCGCTGTCGTAGCGCAGGTTGCCGGTGGCGGTGTCGTACAGGATCCGCTGGGTGGCGGCGTTAGCGGTGGTGACGCCGGCGCCGGAGCGGAATTCAGCGGCGTTGAGGGTGATGCCGGTGTTGAGGGTGGTGAACACGCCGCGGTCGAGGGCCACTTTGTCGGTGGCGCTGACGAAGTCGAGCACCCGATCCAGGTTGGTGGCGGCGTTGAGGGCGGTGCTGAAGGTGAAGCGATCCGCTCCGAGGCCGCCGGTCATGGTGTCACTGCCGATGCCGCCATCGAGGGTGTCGTTGCCGTCACCGCCATTGATCGAATCGAAGCCGCCGATGCCGCTGATGTTGAAGTCCATCGGGATCGGCAGGCCGGTGACCGGGTTGATGATCGGGTTTCCGGCCGCATCCACCTGAATGGCGGAGGGACCACCGCCACCGCCCACCAGGCGGCCGTTGCCTTCCAACACGTCGTCGAAGGCGGAGCCCACCAGGCCCTCGACGGAGAGGAAGGTGTCGGGCACGTTGACCCCCACCGGGATCACGGCGGCGCCAGCGTTGCTGAGGTTGACGCTCACGCCCACGCGGCGGCCGGTGGCCACGTTGCTGGGACCCACGCCGATGCTGCGGGAGTAATTCACCACATCGATGCCCACGCCGCCGTCGTAAGCGTTGTTGAAACCGATCTGGGCGGGATCGTTGGCGAACAGATCGTTGCCGGCATCGCCGGCGCTGGCGTTGTTGCCGAGGCCGCCATCGATGGTGTCGTTGCCTTCGCCACCGGTGAGCAGGTCGGCACCGCCACCGCCGAACAGCTTGTCGTTGCCGTCGCCGCCGTCGATCACGTCGCCGTCGCCGGTGGGATCGAGGTTGCCCAGGGCATCCACGGCGCCGTTGTCGCCATAGATGGTGTCGTCACCGGCCTGGCCATCGAGGACGTCGCCGCCGGCGCCGCCGAAGATGGTGTCGAGGCCCGCGCCGCCGAACACCTGGTCGATGCCGAGGCCGGCATTGATCCAGTCGTTGCCGCCCAGGGAGGTGTTGGGGTCGTCGCCCCAGATGAAGTCACCGCCATCGATGTCGGTGATGCGGTCGTTGCCCTGGCCGCCGTGCAGGAAGTCGTTGCCGAGGCCGCCCTCCACGGTGTCGTTGCCGCCATCGGCCCAGACCGTGTCGTTGCCGCCGCCGGCAATGATGTTGTTGGCCAGGTCGGTGCCGCCGATGGTTTCACTGGCGTTGCCCACGCCATTGGGGCTGGCCACGCCACGGGCATCCTTGTAGGCGCCGGGGTTGCCGTAGAAGGTGGCGCCCACGAAGCCGGCGGCGTTGGCCACCCGCAGGGCCGTGAGGGTGGCGAAGGTGGGTGCCGTGGCCAGCTCCACATAGCTGTCGGCGGTGGAGAAGATGTCGGAATACATGTGCTTCACACCGGTATTCCGGGACACCACATCCGAGAACATCTGGGCGTCGATGTTGAGCAGGATGTTGGTGCCGGCCAGGCGATCCAGGTAGTAGAAGCGGTCGCCGTTCTGCTCCTTGAGCATCTGGGTGGCGAAGATCGCGTCCATGGTTGCGCCCAGCTGGCCGCCGCTCACCTTCATCTCCGACAGGCCCCCCACCCAGAGGTCGACGTCCCAGAAGTCGGCGTTGCCCTGGGCGCTCATGAACACCGGATCGAGCATGGCCGCATCGGCGGAGGCGGAGAGGGCGTTCTTGAAGGCGGCCACGGTGCCGTCCTTGGTGTCGGCCATCTGCAGGGCCGCCCAGTTGGCCGGGGTGTAGGTGAGGTAGGGCTGCACACCACCCACCACCAGCTGGGTGCCGTAGAGGCTGAGGATCGAATCACTGGCGTAGGCCGAGATCAGATCCTTGAGGGTGTCGGCGGGGTGGAGCAGGTTGAGGCCCACCTCATCCCAGCTCTGGAAGGGGGCCAGGCTGCTCATGCCGGTCTGGGCGAACAGATCGGCGCGCACGTCGTTCCAGCTGGGGATGCCGCTGTCCCGGCCGCGCACGATGTTGAGGGCCGCCAGGTCGAGCTTCTGGCCCACCAGGGCATTGCGCAGCACGTCGGTCACCCATTCGTCGATCTCGTTGCCCACCTGACGGGTCATGCCGAGGGCGATGCTGCCGGCGGTGGTGGGGGTGTAGAGGCTCGGGGCGAGGAAGTTGTTCAGCAGCGGGGTGCTCACCGTGGCGGTGTACAGCCCGGTGGCGGGGTTGAAGGTGCCCTGGTCGATGTTGTCGGTGAGCATCGAGTGGCCAAAGCGGTAGACCGCGTTGGCAAACTCGGAGGAGATCGCCGCATTGATGGTGATGTCGTAGCCGGCGAAGGCGTTGATGTTCGGGCTCAGCTTGCGGGCGAACTCGGCGAATACCAGGTGCTGGTATTCCATCTCCGTGATCAGCTTGGCCTGCTGGAACATCTCTTCGCCGGTCCACACGGTGGTGCCGCCGAGGCCGTCGCTGCCGGTGTAGGTGCCGGTGGCGGCGTTGTAGATGAAGCCGTAGTCGCCGATCAGTTTGGCAACGTTGCGGTTGTGCTCCTTGTGGAACACGTCGTGAACGGCGGTGAGGCCGATGTTCTCGTTGGCCCGGCCATCCCCGGCGATGAAGTGGATGTCGATGGGCTGGAAGGTGCCGAAGCCGCCGGCGGTGAACACCCCCTGCATGGTGGTGGCGTAGCCGACGGGGTTGTCCCCGGCGGCGGTTTGAATGGGCACACCGGGGGGCACGCCGGGGCCGGCTGCGGCCGGGGCCAGGGCGAAGGGGGCCTGGTCGTCCAGGAAGGCGTGGCCGGTGGTCTGCAGGGTCAGACCGGCGGCGGCCAGGGCCGCCTTGGAGGTGTCGGTGATAAACACCGTGGCCCCGGCGGCGTTGCGGGCCACGAAGTTGGCCTGGGTGCCGCCGGCCAGGAAGATCGTGCCGTTGGCGTTGAGGCGCACGAGGGGAACGTCGTTGACGTTGTAGTCGTGCAGGGTGAGGCCCACCTTGAGGGCGTTGAGCTTGATGTTGGTCCAGGTGGCCATCTCGCCCAGGGCGGTGGCATCGGTGATCCCCAGGGCGTTGAGGTAAGGCGCGGAGGAGGTGCCGGCCTTGCTCACCAGGTTGCCGGTGGCCACGCGCTGGCCGCTGGCCAGGATCTGGTATTCCCGCAGCAGGGCGGTGTGGCTTTGGGCCGAGCCGTAGTCCTGGCTGAGGTCAACGAACGGGGAAACGGTATTGACGCTCTCCAGCTGTGCGTTGGTGTTGGTCCGCGAGGCGGTCATGTAGTTGGCGGCCCCCGGCGTGGTGCTGTAGAGGGGGTCGCTGGGCAGCAGGGGAATCACCACCTTGCCGTCGGCGCCCTTGTGCACGAAGTCGAGGCCGTGGTCGAAGAACTGGCCGAACAGGGCCATGAAGCCGTTGTTGGGCAGGGGGTTGTCGGCGCCGGTGAGGGGGCTGAGGCGGCCGCCGATGGTGGTGGAGGGATCGTCCTGCACCTGCAGCACGGTGAGGCCGGCCTGGTTGTTCACCAGGTTGCTGATGATCCGCGGGCGGGCGTCATAAATGGTGGTGAACCGCACCGAGTAGTCGATGCTGTTCGTGGGGTTGTACACACCGCTGGTGCCGGCCACGGTGGCGCCGGCGGCCAGGAGGCTGTAGGCCGCGTACATCTGGCCGCCCACGGCGGCGCCGGAGGTGGCGGACCAGTTCACCAGGCCGGCATCGCCCCAGCCGCGATACACCTTGCCGCCGATGGTCTGGGTGTAGAGGCCCAGGTTGGGGGAGCCGGTGGCCGCCTGGGTGGCCAGGGCCTGGGCCAGGGTGGTGTTGAAGGTGAAGGCGTTATGGGTGTCGCGCGTGAACAGCTGGTCGGCGTTGCCCCAGGTGGGGTTGTTGATGTTGTTGCCGACGCCTTGGGTGTCGCGGATGCCGGTGGCGTCGATCGGCAGCAGGGGGGTGTTCCCCGGCAGCCGCAGCTGGGAGAGCAGAAATTGGATGTCGCTTAAAACTAAAAAGATGCCCTGGGTGATGGCCATGGATCTTGGGGGAAGGGGGCTGAAGAGGACTTACATCTTTTTCTAAGACAAATCTCAGGTCCTTGGCAAGATTTCCGGGCCACATCGGAGCTTGCACACTCCCTGCGGCCATGGTTCTTAGTGGGGTCGTGGTCGTCGGCGGGCCAGAGCGTGCCGGTTTTCCCCTTGCACGGCAGTGGGTTTGGGCGGATCGCCTCCGGAGGTCGTCGATGTATGGAGGCGATTTGACGGAAAGTTGCCAATATTTCCCAGTCTTGCGCGATGGTCAATTAGTAGTCAAAATTGGCGTTCGGATTTGGCTTGGGGTGCGCGGTGGTCGCCCCCACTCTGCGGTCAAATACCTGTCAAAACCTGCGGTCAACTTCGGCCTGGGGCTTGGGGCGCCGCTGGCCGCCCAATAGTCAAATACCTGTCAAAACTTTTGCTGGACTTGGTGTCAGCTTTCCAGGCAGTCCCGCCACAGCCTTTCCGTCCATCCATCGCCGCCGGGGCCCAGGGAGCGGCAATCCAGGCTGTTGATCAACAGCCCCGCCTCCCGGGCGGCCAGGTCCTCCGGTCGCAGCACCGCCTCCCGCAGCCAGCCCCGGGCCAGGGCCCGGCCCCGCATCACCCCGGGCAGGCAGCCGCTGCTCAGGGGCGGCGTCCACCACTGGCCGTTCAGCCGCAGTAACAGGTTGGCGGTGGTGCCACAGCAGAGCTGGCCGTCGCTGCTCAGCAGCAGCGCATCGTCGGCGCCGGCCTGCTGGGCTTCCCGGCGGGCCTGGACGGCCCAGCCATAGGCGAAGGTTTTGCAGCGGCTCAGCAGGCTGCTGGGCTGGCGCCGTTCCTGGCGGCTGATGATCACCCGCACCGGTTGGAAGGCCGGCCGCCAGGGGCTGAGCTGCAGCCAGAAACGGGGCTGCGTTGCCGCCGCCGCCGGGAGATCGATGCCGCGGCCGGCGCAGCCCCGGCTCCAGTTCAGCCGCAGGGCCCCCTGCTGGATGCCGCTGCGGTGGATCGCCTCCGCCAGAAGCCCTTCCACGGCCTCCCGTCCCGGTGGTGGCGCCATCGCCAGCGTGGCCGCCCCCTGCCGCCACCGCTCCAGATGGTGGTCCAGCAGCTGGGCGGCCCCATCGGCCACCAACACCGTTTCAAACAGGCCATCGGCCAGGGCCAGGCCGCGGTCGGCCAGGGGCAACGCCAGGGTGTCGGGCCGGCCCCACGTCCCCTCCGCCCCGGGTCCATCGATCCAGGCGATCGCGGCGTGTTCTCCCAGGGCGGCCCCCTTCAAGGCGGCGTCCTTCAAGGCGCCCCCGCCCCTGCTGGGCTGGCCTCGGCCAGGGCCGCCAGCAGGGGCTGGATCTTCCACCCCATCTCCAAGGCCTCCCCCTCCGGATCGGAGTCGGCCACGATGCCGCCGCCGGCATGGAGCCGCAACCGTCGCTCCTTCACCATCAGGCTGCGGATCAGAATGTTGCTGTCGAAGCCGCCGTCGGCCCCCAGGTGGAACAGGGCGCCGCAGTAGGGCCCGCGGGGCACCGGTTCGAGCGCGCTCAGCCGCCGGCAAGCCCGCAGTTTGGGGGCGCCGGTGATCGAGCCGCCCGGCCAGCAGGCCCGCAGCAGCTCCACCGGGCCCAGTCCCTCCCGCAGTTGTCCCGCCACTACGGAGGTGAGATGGTGCACCTGGGCGTAGCTCTCCAGCCCCAGCAGCTGGGGAACATGGATCGATCCCGGCCGGCAGACCCGGCCCAGGTCGTTGCGCAGCAGGTCCACGATCATGACGTTCTCGGCCCGGTCCTTGGGATCGCAGATCAGGGCGGCGGCGCTGTCGGCATCCGCACGCGGATCGGCCCCGCGGGGTCGGGTGCCCTTGATCGGTCGGCTCTCCACCTGGCCCGCCGGCGTCAGCCGCAGGAACCGCTCCGGCGAGGCGGACACCACCGCCTCCTCCCCCGCCACCGCCAGGCCGGCGAAGGGGGCCGGGCAGTGGCGGCGTAGGCGGCCATAGAGGGCCAGGGGATCGACGGGGGCCGGCAGGCTGGTTTCACAGCAGGCGGTGAGGTTGGCCTGGAACAGGTCCCCGGCGGCGATTCGCCGCCGCAGGCTGCGGACCTGCTCCGCGAAGGCGGCGGGGTTGGTGTGCCAGTGCCAGGCGGCCTCAGGCACGGGGGGACACTCCGGTTCCGGCGGCAGGGCCGTCGCCAGCTCCTCCAGCAGGGCCGCCATGCGCTCCAGGCGCCGGCGATCGAAGCCCTCCAGCCACAGCTGCCGGCGGCCCCGGTCGGCGTGGAGCAGGGGATCGTGCTGGGCCGCCCAGAGGCAGGCCATGTCCGGGCGGTGCCAGTGGTCGTCGGGCTCCACCCAGGCCCCGGCCTCGTAGGCCAGCCAGCCCAGCCAGGGGCCGCCCCGCTGCCGCAGGGTCGCCAGCGCCGCGAAGGGATCGCGGGCGCCGGGGTCGCCCGGAGCGCCACGGCACTCCACCACCTCCAGGGGGTCCACCCCCAGCACCAACCGTTGGCCGAAGCGACTGCCATCGCCATCCAGCAGCACCAGCCCCGGCCGACCCAGCCGTTCGGCCAGGGCCACCGCCAGCCGCCAGGGGTCGTGCCAGGGGACGGACTGACGCAGGGGCACGGGGCGAGCCTCAGCCGCCATCGCCCCCCCTGCTGGTGAGGTCGGGACGACCGGCCTCGATCAGGGCGGCCTCGCGGATGCGGCAGCTGTCGCAGCGTCCACAGGGTTGGTCGCCGCCGCTGTAGCAGCTCCAGGTGTCGGCGATCGGCACCCCCAGCCGCAGGGCCTGGCGCACGATCTCGGTTTTGCTCCAGGAGATCAGCGGTGCCCAGAGGCGGGCCCCGTGGCCCTCGCGGCCGGCCTTGGTGGCCAGGTCCGCCAGCCCCTGGAAGGCCTCCAGGTAGTCGGGGCGGCAATCGGGATAGCCGGAGTAGTCCACCGCGTTCACCCCCAGTACCAGGCGCTCGGCGCCACGGGCTTCCGCCAGGCTGAGCCCCAGGGCAATGAACACCGTGTTGCGGCCGGGCACGTAGGTGGGGGGGATCCCGTCGTCCTGGGGGCCATCGACGGGCACCGGGATGCGGCTGTCGGTGAGGGCCGACCCGCCCCAGAGGGCCAGATTCACCTGGATCACCAGATGCTCCTCCAGAGCGAGGGCCGCGGCCACGGTGGCGGCGGCGGTGAGCTCCCGCCGATGGCGCTGGCCGTAGTCAAAGGACAGGCCGATCACCCGGTCGCCCGCCTCGATCGCCAGCGCCGCCGCCGTGGCCGAATCCAGACCGCCGGAGAGCAGGGCAATGGCGGTGGGAGACGTCGCGGACACGGGCAGGGGGCGGGGTGGACCGCAGCAGCAGCGGTGCCCATTGTGGTCGGCTGCGGTGGCCCGCCAAGATGCGTGGGCTGGAAGCCGATGCCCCCGCCCATGCCCGCCGCCCTTCGGTCTTTGCCGTTCCCGGCCCTGGCCGTGGTCTCCCTGCTGGCCCTGGGTTCCCTGCCGGGGGTTCGGGCCGTGCCCCGGCTCGATCTCACCCCCTATCCGGCGCCATCGCCCACGGAGCGGCGCTGGGTGATTCAGCTGCCCGGGGTGCTGCGGCCCAGCCCAGACCCTGGCCTCTCCAGCAACCCGGCGGACTGGCGGGTGGAGCTGATCGCCGGCCGCGACAGCGTTGTGGATTGCAATAGTCGTGGGTTGGGCGGTCGCTTGCGCACCGAAACCCTGGCGGGCTGGGGCTACGAGATTGTGCGCGTCAGCGCTGCGGGCCCGGTGATCAGCACCCGCATGGCCTGTCCGCCGGACCAACCGCCCCGCCGGGCCTTCCTGAGTCTGGCCGGGGAGCCCTTCCTGGTGCGCTACAACGCCAGCCTGCCGATCGTGGTGTATGCCCCCATGGAGCTGGAGGTGCGCTGGCGGGTGTGGAAGGCCGAAACCCGGCCGCGTCCGGCCAGCGCCCTCTGAGTCCATCCCGGTCCCCTTCTCCTTCAATGCGATGAGCGCCAGTCCCGATCCCGCCCAGGCTCCGGCCAAGGAAGCCGCCCAGGAACCCGCCAAACCCAAGCGTGCCAATCCGCTCGAGGCCGCCCTGCCTTGGTTCACCGCTGGCCTGGCGGTGCTCGGCGGCGGCTTCTACTGGGGCTATTCGTTCAAGGCCCAGGAGCGGCCTAGCCTGGCCCAGCTCCAGGAGCGGGAGCAACAGGAGCTCACGGTGCTGGGCTGGAAACCCGCCGCGGAGGGGGTGCTCACCCGCTGGTGCACCCAGGACTGCAATCCCCCCAAATTGTTTGGCGGCGGCATCGCCCGCGTGTTCGAGGTGTATTGCCAAGACCGCCCCTGCGGCACCATCCGCGCCACGTTCCGGGTTCTCAATCGCGATGGCAAGGAGATCGGCACCACCACCGCCAGCAAGGATGGGCTTCAGGGAGAGCGGCTACGGCTGGTCGTGGTGAGTCCTGAGCCCCAGGCCCAGCGCCTTGAACTCAAGCAGTTCACCGCCCAGGCCGTGGTCTATTGAGCAGAACTGAGGAGGGCACGATGATGACGGCGGAGCCTGTCCGGTCACGATGGATGCGGTTGCGCTCCCGCGCCGGGGCCGGCCTTGCCATGGCCATGGCCTTGCTGGTGGGTGGTTGCCAGGGCGGCCCGAAACCCCCGGAGAATCTGCAGGTGGCCATCGCCACGGGCGTCGGTTCCGATGCGGTGGTGCGCAGCAGCCTGCAGCGGCTCGCCTCGCAGATGGCGACCGAGTTCATGCGCAACAACCCCGGGACCAACCTCCATCTGCGTTTTCTGTCGGAGGGGGAACTCCTGCCCAACCTGCGCGACCACTCCAGTCTTGGGGCCGGACCGGATGTGGTGATCAGCCGGGTCGCGCCGGCGGCCAAGCTCTCCAGCGAGGGCTTGGTTGTGCCCAGCAACCTCTCCCCCAAGGAGCTGGATCCCCTGCGGATCCAGTTTCTGTCCCGCTTCCGCCAGGGCAATCGGTTCGCTGCCATTCCCTTTCTGCTCCAGCCCAGCCTGGCCTGTTACGACCGCGCGCGCCTACCCACCCCCCCCGCCACCCTGGACGCGCTGCTGAGTCGGGCTGCCGAGGGGGTGCGTGTGGGCTTGCCTCTGGAGATGGATGAACTGTTGTGGTCGGCCAGTGGCTTCGGGGCCTCCCAGCCCTTGCTCCAGCTGCTCGAGGTGGATCAGAAGATCCGGCGGCCCCTCAATCCCACCGACCGCGCCAAGGTGCTGGCCTGGTTGGGTTGGCTCTACCGCGCCAATGTGCAGCCCGCGCTCCAGTTCGTGGACAGCTCCGATGAACTGGTCCATAAGCTCGCTACCCGCCAGCTTGACTGGATCAGCTGCAATGCCACTGCCATCTCCCATCTGCGACGCAACTTGGGTTCGCGACTGGCGGTTGCGCTGCTGCCCTCCGGGCCCGATGGTCAGCCGGCCGAGCCGATTGCGCGTCAGTTGTTGCTGAGTTTTGGCAGGGATTCCACCCCCAACCAGCGCAGAGTGGCGGAACGCTTTGCCCTGTTCGTGCTCAACGATTTCAGCCAGAACAACCTGATGGTGCGGGCCGTGGGCAACATGCCTGTGAACCAGAACGTGATCGTTCCTGTGAAGGAATCGCCGCAGCTGGCCACGATGGAACGCAGCCTGGATGCTTCGATCGTGCCGAGCTTCCTCCAGGGCACCGGCCTGCGATCCCGCACCGAAGCGCTGCGCCATCTGCTCAAGCAGGACGTGTACGGCGAACAGCCGCCCGACAAGGTTCTGCAGGGCATCGAAGCCCTCTCCAACGCCACACCCTGATCGCGCTCCATGACCCAGCTTCTTTATGTGATCGGTGGTTGGATCGGGCTGGTCAGCCGCGGCTCGGTGGTGCTCCAGGTGCTGGTGGCCGTGGCGCTCCTGCTGTCCTACAGGGTCTGGCGCTTCCGTGGCCGCGGCTCCCGCCGCCCGTGGCGCGCCGTGCTGGCCAAGGTGGTGCTAGCGGCTCTGTTCGGTCTCGCCAGTCTGCTGCTGCCCCAGCTGGGCATGGCCGGCGGGCTGCTCGGCCTCTTCGGACAGATCACGGCCATCTGGACCGCCCTTGCCGCCTTGCGGCTGCTGCTCCGCAGGGCGGCGGACGCCGAGGCCGTGGAGGCCTTCTGGCAGCGGGCCGTGCTGCCCCTTTTCCTGGTGCTGCTCCTGTTGGGCCTGATCCATCGCCTCGATGGTCTCGAGGAGATCGGCAGGGTGCCCTTGCTGAAGCTCTTCGATCAGCAGCTCAGCCTCGCGAATCTGCTGCTGGTTCTAGGTCTGCCCTACTTCCTCGTGGTGCTCTCCGAGTTGCCGGTGGTGCTGCTCGGCGAAGTGATGGGCCGCCTGATGGGCATGGGCTCGGGCAACCGTAAGGCCCTTGAACTGATCACCCGCTACGTGCTGATCGGGGTGGGGGGGATCTGGCTGGCGGATCGGATCGGCCTCAACGCCAATGCGATTGCCGCCATTGCCGGGGGCCTTTCGGTGGGTCTGGGCTTCGGCATCAAGGAGGTGTTCTCCAACTTCGTGAGTGGACTGTGGTTGCTGTTTGAGGGTTCGGTGCATCCGGGGGATGTGCTGATCCTCGATGGCGAAACCTGCCAGGTCCGCAAGCTGGGGTTGCGGGCCACCACCCTCTGGCGCGACCGGGACAATGCCGAACTGGTGGTGCCCAACCAGAATTTTTTCACCGCCACGGCCACCACCTACACCGGCTCCGACGATCGCCGCCGCGGCCAGGTGCTGATCGGCGCCAGCTATCAGCACGATCCCGAGCAGGTGATCGCCGTGCTGGAGGAGGTGGCCCGTGCCCATCCCCGCGTCCTCACCGATCCTGCGCCGAAGGCCTTCCTGGTGGATTACGGCTCCTCCTCGATCGATTACGCCCTGCGCTTCTGGATGGCGGATCCGATGACCAACCTCGGCCTTTCCAGTGAGCTGCGCCGGTCGATCTGGCACGCCTTCAAGGAGCATGGCATTGAGATCCCGTTCCCTCAGCGGGTGGTGCACCAGGCCCGCTGAGTGCTGGGCGGCTTCGGGATTGTCTTCAGCGCACCCCCAGCCATTTGTGGCTCTGGAGGCTCAGGCGCCAGGCGGGGTGGCTGCGCACGTAGGCGATGGCCAGGGGCTGGGCGTCCGGATGCTCCCAGGCCGGTTGCAGCAGCAGGGCCGGGGGCCCTCCGGCCTGGCGCCGCAGCGCAAGTGCCCGGCCGGCCATCGCCTCGGCGAAGGCCAGATCCGCCTCCCCCTCCACCACCACCTTGAGCTCGTGGCAGGCCGCCAGCATCGGTTCGCTGGGGGGGCGGTGGCGCTTGGGGGAGAGGGTGATCCAGTCGAACTGGCCGCTGAGCGGATCCACGCCGCTGGTCTCCAGATGCAGGGGCATGGGAAGGGCAACTCCCGTCTGCTGTGCCTGCCCTGCCGGCAGCCCACCGTCTGCCCCGTTCCCGCCCTTGACATCGCTGCGGCTGGCCTGCCGCAGTGCGGTGCAGAGGCCATCGAGATCGTGATGGAGCGGCTCGCCGCCGGTGATCACTACGAAGGCGGCCCCGGCGGCGGCGGCCTGGCGGGCTTCCGCTGTCAGCTCGTTGAGGGTGCGGTGCGGGTGAACGGCCGCCGGCCAGGAGTGCTTGGTGTCGCACCAACTGCAGCCCACCGTGCAACCCGCCAGGCGGATGAAGAAGGCGCTGCGGCCAGCGTGCAGGCCCTCGCCCTGGAGCGAGTGGAAGGTCTCCACCACCGGCAGGGACAGCGGCACCGAGGCGATCACGGACAAACGGGCGGAGCGGAGGACCGCGGTGGACGGCCGGCCCAGCCTGGCAGCTCTCCGCCTGCTGACGATGGCCCCAGATCACGATGCCACCGATGGCAAGAAATGATGCGACTCAGTTAATTAATCAGTCGGCTGATGCTGTCGTCGCCGCCGGCGGTTGGACGCTCGTGATCGCTTCCTGATGCTTCCCATCACCATGCCGCAACTGCGCCGCCTGGATCAGGCCGCGGAATAGGGGATGGGGCTTGCCGGGTCGCGACAGAAACTCCGGGTGGTACTGGCAGGCGGTGAAAAAGGGGTGGTCCTTGAGCTCGATCAGCTCCACCAGGCGCCCATCGGGGGAGGTGCCGCTGATCTCGTAGCCCGAGTCCAGGAACAGATTGCGGTAGGCGTTGTTGAACTCATAGCGATGGCGATGGCGCTCATAGATGACTTCTTCGCCGTAGAGCCCCTGGGCCATGGTGCCGGGCGCCAGCCGGCAGGGATAGACGCCCAGCCGCATCGTGCCGCCCAGATCCACTACGTCCTGCTGTTCCGGCAGCAGGTGGATCACCGGGTGCGGGCTGGCCGGGTCCAGCTCGGCGCTGGTGGCGCCGCTGAGGCCCGCCTGGTTGCGCGCCCACTCGATCACGGCGCACTGCATGCCCAGGCACAGACCCAGGAAGGGCACCCGCTGCTCCCGCGCCCAGCGGATCGCCGCCACTTTGCCGTCGACGCCCCGGTTGCCGAAGCCGCCGGGCACCACCACCGCATCCATGCCGTGCAGCAGGGCCTCGGTCCCCTGGCTCTCGATCTGCTCGGCGCAGACCCAGTGCAGATCCAGGGAGGCATCGCGATCCAGGCAGGCATGGCGCAGGGCCTCCACCACCGAGAGGTAGGCGTCGTTGAGCTGCACGTACTTGCCCACCAAGGCCACCTTCACCGCCGGACCGGGGCTGCGCAGCTTCTGCACCAGTTCGGCCCAGCGGGCCATGTCGCTGAGGTGATCCTCCAGGCCGAGCACATCCAACACCTGGCGGCAGAGGCCCTCCGCTTCCATCGCCAGGGGCACGGCATAGATGCTGTCGGCATCGAGGGCCTGGATCACGGCGGTGGTGGGCACGCCGCAGAAGCCACCGATCTTGCCCTTGAGGTCGTTGCTGATCGGCCGGTCGCTGCGGCACACCAGCACGTCCGGCTGGATGCCGATCGAGCGCAGCTCCTTCACCGAGTGCTGGGTGGGTTTGGTTTTCAGTTCACCGGAGGTGCCGATGTAGGGCAGCAGGGTGACGTGCACATAGGCCAGATCCCGCCGGCCTACATCGCCGCGGAATTCGCGAATGGCCTCCAGAAACGGCAGGGATTCGATGTCACCCACCGTGCCGCCGATTTCGCCGATCACCACATCGGCGCCGCTGTTGGCGGCCACCCGATGGATCCGCTCGCGGATCTCGCCGGTGATGTGGGGAATCACCTGCACCGTGCCGCCGTTGTAGTCGCCGCGGCGCTCCTTGTTAATCACCGCCTGGTAGATCGAGCCGGTGGTCACGCTGTTCAGGCGCGACATGGCCGTATCGGTGAAGCGCTCGTAGTGGCCGAGATCAAGATCGGTTTCGGCCCCGTCGTCGGTGACGAACACCTCCCCATGCTGGTACGGGCTCATGGTGCCCGGATCCACGTTCAGATAGGGATCGAGCTTGAGGATCGAGACGCTGTAGCCCCGACTCTTGAGCAACCGCCCCAGGCTCGCCGCCACAATCCCCTTACCGATGCTGGAGACCACCCCGCCGGTAACGAACACGAACTTGCTGGTTCGCTGGGGGGCGGGCAGACCCTGGGGGATGGGCTTGGGGGCCATGGACACTCGGCTGACCCCTCAATCTACCGATGGGCTTCGGCTGATCAGTCCTCCAGCAGGCTGCGCAGCATCCAGGCGGTTTTTTCGTGGATCTGCAGGCGCTGGGTGAGCAGATCGGCGCTGGGCTGGTCGTTGGCGGCGTCAACGATGGCAAACACGCTGCGGGCGGTGCGGGCCACCGCCTCGTGTCCCGCCACCAGTTCGCGCACCATCGCCAGGGCCGGCGGTACGCCCTCGGCCTCGGGGATCGAACTGAGGCCGGCGATGATGGCGCCGCCATAGGGGGCGGGATGGCCTAGGGCGCGGATCCGCTCGGCGATGGCGTCCAGGGCGTTCCAGAGCTCGGTGTACTGCTCCATGAACATCAGGTGCAGGGTGTTGAACATCGGCCCGGTGACGTTCCAGTGGAAGCCATGGGTTTTGGCGTAAAGCACGGTGCTATCGGCCAGCACGCGGCCGAGGCCGGTGGCGATGGCCTGGCGATCCTCGGCGCTGATGCCGATATCGAGGGGCAGGGTGGCGGCCATGGCGGTGGTAGGCGAGGGATGCTGGTCGTATTAAAGGTGCGCTTGACGACGCGTGGTTGCGCCGCCGGGCGGTGCATTCATGGATTCTTAAGACAGGCTGCACCGCTTCTGAGTTTTTGAAATAATCGCGGGACTTGCCTGGGCTGGCGCATCGGGCTGGAAAGTGGTCTGCGACGAGCCCGAGCTGGAGTTGGCGCGGATTTGTTGCATTTCTTCGCGTGAATCCCCAGGGTTTTCTTCCCTCGATTGGTGGCGGTGGGCCGTTCGTGCTTGCGGCTGAATTGTTGGGCATTGTGCTCGCGACGAGGGGGTGAGAAGGGGCGGTCTCGTTCTTG
>Ga0114976_10000042_pt1 | contig 61624 bp, 80 predicted proteins | sample S_130805_EF_Meta_FD_87319 | JGI IMG/M metagenome (GOLD analysis project Ga0114976, IMG submission 87319) | Freshwater microbial communities from Lake Simoncouche, Canada to study carbon cycling - S_130805_EF_MetaG | ecosystem: Environmental > Aquatic > Freshwater > Lake | place: Lake... | reverse complement strand
GAAGCCCGACAGCTTGGTTTCTTCTTCGAACGAACGCTCGGAAGTCTCCGTCTCGAAGATTTCCTTATGCTCTTCGCCGTAGCGGGCGTATTCCAGACCGAACAGGGCGTTCAGGCCGGGCAGGAGCTCCTTGAGAAGCTGTGCGCGTGAAATTGCCATTGTTCAGTCTCCTTAGACGCCGGTCGGGTTGAGGTACTGATGCATACCCTGATTCCACTTAACGACGACCTCGGTGTAAGAACCGGGGGAGCCAATAGGCGAAGTTTCAGGAATGACATCGATGACGCGAATCGGCCATGTGCTAGTGGTAGCGACAGTAGCGCTGATAGCTACCTTCGAGTTGCCAGTGGTGGTGCTGCCAGTATTCTGAACCAGCACAGCGTTGGCACCCACAGCAGCACGGGTAACAGTGCCAATGGTAGTGGTGGCCGAAACAACAGCAACCTTGAAGAGCGCATCCGGGTCATCAAGCACATAAGCCTGAATATCGGCCACGTTCACACTACCGGGGTAGTACTGACGGAAAGTCTTACCATACACCGGGTCGGTGTAGGTGCAACCAAGGAACACGCCAACCGGAGTGGCAGCAGAGGTACCGGTATCCTTCTCGGCTGAGCCATCAGTCACCAGCTTAACGACGTCACCATAATAGATGGCAGTCGCCGAGTTGGCGGTGATCGGGATCAGTCGGGTGGAACCAGCAAAAACCTGCCCGCCGATCAGGTTGATCGGAATCAGCCCGTAGGGGCTGTCAACAGTAGGATATGCCATTCTAAGCTCCTAGCTTATCTGCCTGAACCAAACGACGTCGAAGACCTCTTCTCCTTGAAGAGGGGCATACGAGAGTCGCTCTCACGCATGAAGTTGTTGTCCACGGAGTCCATCTGGGCCTGATTCTTCTGCGCAAAGTAGTCCTTGCGCTGATCCATCAGTTCCTTCGGGGCCTTGCACAGCACCAGTCCTGCGACCTCGATGTTGTCTTTGAAGCGGCTATCGGGGTCGATCATCATGCGGAACTTCGGCTGCTCCTCGATACGGACCGGTTCCCAACCTTCCCTCGTCTTGGACGAGATGTTGCGGGCATCGTTCTGACCGAGAGTGGAGACACGTACCCAGCGGTACACGTATCCGGGCTGCTTATCCGGCTCTGGCAGCATCGAGGCAGGTTGCCAGACCTTAGGGCGTTCCGCTTGTTCGCGCGTTTTGCGAGGAGTACGATTCGAGGTCACTGCCTCTTCGAAGTCCTCAAGAAGTCCACGTTCCGTCATCTTAGTTCTCCATCTTCATAAGTTCACGAGCATACTGCTCGGGAGTGAGACCCAGCTTCTTCGCAATGGTAAGCTGAGACTGCTTGAGCACGATCTTCTTGGGGGACCGGCTACGAGAAGCGGGAGCGACGACAGATGCAGCGGGCTTGGTTTCGCGCGGTTGAGCCGCTTCTTCCCCGAAGTAGTCGGGGAAACGACGACGCATCGTTTTGTCGATGTTCGTCCAGTATTCGTCGGTGCCCGCATACTGCGGACCACGTTCGTTGATGAGCTTCTGGTGAAGCCCAAGAGCCGACGCAGTCATCTCCGGGTCTGAGCCGTACCACGTATTGCGCTCTTGCCACGCAATAGTCTTCTGGTCGGGACGCGGAGCCTGTACCGGCTGTGTAGGCTGTTCTACCTCAACTTCAGGGGTCTGTAAAGTAGGGCGGTAAGAATTGAGCTGCTGCGCCCTGTAAGACGCTGCATTCAACTTCTCCTGAGCATCAATAAGCTTATCCGAGTCACCAGACTCATAGGCTTCGCGGTACGCGCGCTTGGCCATTTCGAGCTCATACTCGGTGTTCTGCTTGTAGCTGTTAAGAAGATGCTGTTCGCCCTGAGACAGGTTAGTCTTGAGCAGACGGTTTTCTTCCAGCAGCCGCTGGGCGGCGCTAAGAGCTTCAGTCTGTTCGCGCTGGAGACGCTCCTTCTCGCGGCGCTCGTCGTGCCAGACCTTCTTCATCTGCTTGAGACGGGTCTTGACCTTCTCGGAGTACTCTTCGAGCTCGTCATTCTCCAGCTCTTCGACGACCTCCTTGGGCATGGGCTCGCGCCCGCGATCTGCCTCGGGGGTATCGTCTTCAATCTCGATATCAGGCTTATTGCTATCAGGAACAGGGGTGTTCTCGTCCTCGATCTCGAACGAAAAGTCATCATCGGGCTGAGTAGCCATCATTCTTCTCCTTTGTACGGGTTACGCCCGTTAAGCGCGCGTAATGCCACGCGGGTCTTCCACGACACCTTCGACAGCGTCGTCATTGATCATACGGAACTCACGTCCGTGAATCTTGATGCGGCTACCAGCCATAGGGCGGGTAACGATGAAGTCGCCTTCCTTGCACCACGGGCCGCTCGGGAACCGCTTCTCGTCCTTGTAGGCGTCAGGGCCGACCTTGAGCACGAACAGCACTGGAGTAGTGAGCTCTTCGTACTGCTTGGTGATATCGGCCTTGAAGATGCCGCCCTCGGTCTGGTCGTCCACGTCAGGCACTGCGCACAGGATGCGGTAGCCAGTGGGGTCAGGAAGCTGCTTTGCCTTGCGATCATCCGAGTCTGGCAGCACGGTGGTGTTGCCGTCCTTATCTGCAATCAGGAACTCAGGAATCTTCGGCAGAGTCTTGTCCTCTGCATTAGTCGTCATCATTATTCTCCATCCTCTGCGCCGTCTCTGCGAACAGAGTGTTAGCGATCATAAGCCCACGGACGATGCCGCAAGCGTACTTGTAGTCCCCATGATCCTTGGCGGTACCGCGAGCGAGGTCGTCGCTCATGACGGTGATCTCCTCTTGGACCTTACCGGACAGGTACTTCAGTAGTTCCGTACTCATTTAGTCTCCTCTGGCTTGCTTGCGGGAACAGGGGGTTCCTTGGCGAGGTTCTGCATACCCATTGAAGCTTCCTTGGCGACTTGGACGCCAATACGAAGCCCTTCGAGTTCTTGTTTGGCCGAGAGATTAGCCTTGTCCGTGGCGACCTTGGCACCGACCTGAAGACCTGCGATCTCCTTCTGGGCCGCGATCCGCTTCTCTTCGAGCTCGATCCGGTCGTTCTTCTCCGCAGCGTCGATCATCAGCTTCCGCTCCTTGATATCGACTTCCTTCTGCTTGATCTCCAGCTCCTTCATCTGCATCTGGACGAGCGGGTCCTGAGCCATCTGCTGGTTCTGCTGCTGCTGAGCCTCAGCCTGATCCTTCTGCAGAAGCTGCTGCGAAGCCTGAGCGGCAAGGCGCGACACCGCGATCTCAACATCCTCGCTCATCTCGGCACCGGGCGGCGGCAGCGGCACGCCAGCTTGTTCCTCGATCTGCTTGCGGTACGCGAAGGCCAGATGCTCCTGAAGGTGGGCCATGCCAGCGGCCATTATAGTCTGTGCGTTGGGGTTCTGACCCATCATCTGCTGCATCTTGGGGTCTTGGGCCATCGCCATATGGACTGCGATATGCGCCTCGTGGTCTTGGTAGATAAACGCCTTGACCGGCTTGCCATTGAGCAGGTCCATGTTCTCCGACACCGGGTCGCGCGGCTTCATGTCGTCGTTGTCCTTGAGCGGGACAAGCTTCTGCGCGTTCTTGATGCCGAGCACCTCCAGCATCTGCCTATGCAGGTACGGCAGGTCATAAATCTGCGGAGCACCCTGCGCGAGCTGGATCACTGCCTGATACTGGACGATCTTCTGCGCCATAGTGGCAGCATTGGGGTCCGATACCGGCATGATATCGACGCTGTCGTAGTCCGACTTCTTGGCCTTGCGGCCACCTTCCTCAGGCTCGTAGCTGTACTCAGCGGGGGTGTAATCCCGGATAATACCCTTCAGGAGCTTGAACTCCTGCCGCATCGAATAATGGATGCGTGCCTGCACAGCTGACATGAGCTTGAGCGTGCGCTCTAGGATAGCTAGGGTCGTACCCACCGGGGCCTGCGCCGACATGTCGGACACCTGCAGGTCAGCGGCACCCGCGAACTTGCGCCCCTCCTCGATGATGGTCTGGAGGAGCTGGAACAGGGTCTGCGACGGCTCCTTGTACGGCAGCGGCATGATATTGTCGCGCATCGAGCCCGAAGCCACGTCCACGTCACGCCACTCGGCGGGAGCGATGGGAGTGTCGTCACCCTTGACCCGCAGACCCTTGGTCTTGAAGCCGCCCGGCAGGTTGCTCAGCGTACCTGCATCGACGAGCTGGCGCAGGATGGACGTGCCCGACTTAGCAAAGGCCCCCACGAGGTGGATGAGGCCGAAGGCATAGAAGCCGAACCCCGGCACGTACGAGTAGTGTACGAAGTGGTTGCGCTTCGCTTTCTTCTCGTCCTCCGGGTCCCAGTTACGACGGATAGCGAGGACCTCCTCACTCTCCTTATCGATGGTCACGATATAAGGCAGCGCGATGTCGCCGTCGTCCTTGTCGCGGAACTTGTCATCCTCAATAATGAGGTCAACCTGCATCTCAAGCAGCTTGTACCGGTCGTCGGTCTCGGCGCGGAAGCCCATCTTCTCCGCGATCTTCTTCTCGACCTCGTCCATGGTATTGGTAGGCTCGGGAAGATCGACATCACGGTAGAAACCGCCGCGCTGCAGCTTCTTCATCTCGTTCTTGGTCTTGCGCAGCACGTGCGTGACACGCTCAGCCGACTCAAGGTTAGACGCACCATAAGGGACAATGACGTCCTCAGCGGGCACGTACATCGACACCTGACGTCCCATACTGGGGTCGTAATACACCTTCTTGAACGCATTGCCTGACAGCCCGAGCCCCCAGAGCATCCGCTCATGTTCCGGACGGTACTCCACCATGCGCTCAGTGAGCTGGTAGTTCATGTCGTCCTGCACGCGGACAGCCGCCTCGCGCTTCGCAGGTGTCTCCTTACCGATGATCTGCGTCTTCACCGGGCCAGCAGCGGGGAACGTCTCCGTGATGGTCTCGGCTTGGAACTTGACCAGTGCTTCACTCAGGAGGGGATGGTACACACCGCAAGCACCGGGCCACGGCTCAGTGCGGTCATCGACCTTCATCCCAAGGAGCTCAAGGCCATCGACGTAAGTCTGAATCCAGTCCTTACGGCTATTAATATCCTCCTCGTAGTCACCTAGCAGGTCGCCAACCAGCTCGGTCAGCACGCCTTCATCGAGCGTTTCAGCGAGATTGCTGTTAAACTCCTCTTCCCCGGCTTTAGCCGCGTCGGATTCCTCCTCATCGCCCTCGCCAAGGTCGATCTCAATCTCGAAGTTCTCATCAGGCATGTTCACGCCCGCCTGAACACCATCTGCCATCGAAGCATCGAGGCCCAACGGGGCTCGGTTAAGGGCTTTATCTACGGCCATTTACTTAACTTTCCTCTTGGCGCGGGTAGCGCGCTTCACGGTCTTAGCGACGGCAAGCACGGGGGTAGCGACCTCAACAACTTCAGCCACCGTCTCGACTGCGTCTTCGAACACATCAAAGATGTTTTTCTTCTTGGTCAGCTCCAACCCATTCGCGTAATTGACTGCTTCCGGGAACGGCACACCTGCGGCTCGTGCCTCGTTGAACGCAATCTTCTGTTCGTCGCGCCACTTGCGCCACTGAGTCTTGCCAATCGGGAACAGTGCTTTGACCTCAGACATCAGTAATACCCCCTGTTGCGGTTTGACTTGAAATACACTGGTTCGTCGGGCTCGTCGAGGTTGGTAGTGACGTAACCACCTTTGCGGAAGCGATGCATGGCCATAGATACGCTATCTACGTAGTCGTCATGGCTACCGGCAGGGAACTCAGCGACCTCATCAACCACTTCTTCGGCCCACCGAGTAGCAGGTGCCCATACCCGTCCAGACGCAAACAAGTCTGCGACAGCATTCAAACGGGAAATCTTGTCGTTGCCACGTGTAGGCGTAAACTCCTGAACCGGTATACCCATCGCTCTCATCTCGTAGATCAAAGGCGCACCGGAAGCCTTCTTCTCGATGATCACACTGTCCGGTTCCCACTCGCGGTACTCCTCGATGGCTACCTGCTTAAGAGTCGGGAACTCCATACGGTCCCTAAAGGCGTTCAGGAGGATGATATTGGCCTGATCTGTGCCGTTGTTGTCCGGGTGGTAGAACACTCCCCACGTCGTGCAGGCGCTATAGTCCGCACGTTGGCTCTTCTCGAAGGCCGTATCCCAGCTCTGGAGGATGAAATCGCACTGTGGAGCCCGATCAGACTCCCACTCACGCCACCACTCGCGCTTCACGATGGCGGCTGACTCAGAAACTGGGTTCTGCTGGTACTGCGCCTGCCATTTACTGTTCGGGACGTCTCTTTTGACCTTCAGAAGCTCGTCGAGCGACCAAAACTCGGGCCAAAGCGGCTTTTCTGACGGTAGAATGGCCGGAAACTCAATCACCTCCCACTCGTCTAGGCTGCCATTCACAGCTGCGTCCTTCATAATTTGGCCGCACAGATCACGCTTTGCCCACCTAGTGGCAACGATTACAATAGCCCCACCCGGCTGCAAACGCTGACGAGGCCCAGAAGTGTACCACTCGTAGGTCTTGTCGTAGATATCCGGGTTTACTTCCGCGAGTGCGGCTTCCTGTTCGGAGTGCGGGTCGTCAATGATGAGTAGGTCCGCACCTTTACCGGTAACGGCACCGCCAACACCGATAGCGAAATAGTCGCCCTGCTTATTGGTGTTCCACCGTCCCGCTGCCTTGCTGTCTGATGCAAGGACAAGATCAGGAAAAATCGCCTTGTACGCGTCCGTATCGACAAGGTTACGGACTTTACGCCCGAAGCCGACCGCCAGCTCAGCCGTATGGGAGCACTGGATGACCTTCTTGTGCGGAGAATTGCCAAGGAACCAAGCAGGTAGCAGGTAAGAAGCAAACTCGGACTTGGTATGGCGAGGAGGCATATTAATGATGAGGCGTTTGCACTCGCCGCGAGCCACCCTCTCAAACGCATCGGCCATCTTGGCATGGTGCCTCCCCGCAATGAACGACGGCCATACTTCCTGTACGAACTTAATGAACCGCTTCTTACTCAGGTCACGCCGCTTGAGCTCTGTCAGCTTCTCCAGCTCGGCAAGCAGCAGCTCCTGCTCGTGCAGAGGCAGCTTATGCAGGATTTTTGGGATATCCTTAAGGCTGACGTCAGCGAGAGTGACCATCAGTGGAGCTTCCTACCCTGTTCGTAGCTCTCACGATCATCCGCAGCGTGGTGTGTCACCACAGTGCCCACCCCTACGTACTCTACGTCGGGCCTGCACCAGCACTCCTCTGTGTCATCGTGCTCCCTGAGGTCGTTAAGTGGTACGACGTGCCATGTATCGCTGGTGTTAACCTGCATCCTACGCCTCCTCTTGCGCACTCGGCGCATTCGATTCCGCGTGTTGGGAGTGTCCCGCATCGTCTTCCAACACCTCTTGGAAGTCTGCATCGAGTATACCAAGCTCTTCGTCTAGGTCCATACCCAGCGGCTTCATATCTATGATGTCGGCGTTCAGCAGGCGCTTGACGCGCTTCTTGATAGCCTTCTCCAGACTCTCAGGGTTGTTGTAGTTGACCGTGACCTCGCTGCGTTCCGTGAACAGGCCGATGTCTGAGTGCTTACCCAAGAGCTCAATAGCCTTGAGCTCGTACTTGGTCTCGCCGCAGTCAGCGATCTCCAGCAGCTTGTTGGTCAGAGCGGCACGCACGGCATCGATGTCGAGCGCACGCGACTGGCCGTAGGCCCTGAGGAACGCAGAGGCTCCTAGCGCCGCAGGCAGGCTGCTCTTCAGGGGTGTGATCTTCTGCTCTTTGATGGCCTTGTCGAGGAGCGCAGCCTCCTCATTCAGTGACCCTTTAGTCACCTCTACTGGAGCACCCAGCTCTTCAAGTAATTCAGCCGTGGTTGCCATAGACGCCAGCCTGTCTGCGAACGCATCCAGCTCTTCATCCGACGTATCAAATGGCACGGGGTACTCAGCTGAAGGCTCAATCTTAACAACAGGCATGGTGCAGCATCCGCTTGTAGGAGCAGGTGCTTATATACGCACGTGTGGGAGACGGAGTAAAGGGTATACCACTACCCTCGATGGGTGCGACCCATATCCCGGTAAGTTTTTTTCCGGTGGCAGTTACAACACCGCACTTGGCATTTAGCGACTTCTTCTATTACCCGCTTAAGGGGTATACATTTACGTACCGCGTCCCCAATATGGAATAACTTGTCGCGTATGTGGTCAAACTCTAGCAGTATTGGGTCAGCCTCTCCACAGTCTGTGCAGGGGTTATTCTTCAGGTATTCATACAGCCAGACCTTTAACTTCCCACGCCGCACGTTCGCGCGCTTGCATGCAGCGATATTGAGGCGCTTTTTATTGGCCTCGTAATACCGACGCCTGCGAGATGCATTTTCCTGTCTAGGATCATGTATCGCCATACACCCTCCATACCATGCAAAGATTACAACGATACTACCTTATGGGGCGGGGGACTCCAACGGGTCCCATAACGGGGGGTCCCTTCTAAATCGAAGGGGCCTAAAAAGGTGTAACTTTTAATAGGGGGTGGGGGGTGTGTTTTCAAAACGCAGTGCTGGGATGTGCAGAATAGTAAGTATAAGGCGAGCGCGGAGTCCCAATACCCCAGCGGGGGGTACCCAGTGGGTACGGTAACGGTATAGTTATATCCTTATCCCCTGCCCCCTATCAACTAATCTATAGCTATTAACCTACTAACCAAAGCGAGCGAAGCGAGCGAAGAAATTTTTATTCTTGGCGCTGCTAATGCGCTGCTTAACTGGGGTTAAGCGGTGTCTGTTAATTGCCGGGGTCATTTGGCCTAAGTGGATTGTTGTTGTATAAGTAAGGGGCTGGGGAAGTCCCCAGCGGCGGCGCTGCCGCCTAACTCTGGTTAAGGCCTTATATTATGACTGCTAATTCAAACGTCCACATGATCGCCCTTGGTATCGGTGAGCATCGGGAAGGCTCGGCCATCTCTGAGGGCGGGATTGCTCGCATCGCCGAGGGTATCGGCGAGGCGTGGTTCACTCCGCTCCGCTGGTCCTACGGTTCGGGAGACAACGAGATGTCGGGCTGCGTGAACCTCGGCGATATGTTCAAGGGGCGGCGCAATCCCAAGGGGGAAGTTGACGGCAAGTTCCTTCCTGCCATGTATCGCGCGGTTGCGGAAGCGTTCGGCATTACGTCAATGTCGAGCGCGGACAAAATGGCGTTCCAGCGGGGGTTCTCGATTGCTGCCGCGCGTCACGTCTCGGAAGGCATCAAGTTCATTGATGCCTCGGTGGAACGTGGCAAGCGCGCGGTTAAGGTGCGGGCTGTGGAGGTTCCTGCCTCGGTCGCGTTCGTTCTCACTGATGAAAACGACAAGCCTACTGATGCGGCTCGAGATGCCATCGGGCGCATCAAGTCGAACCTCGAACTGGAAGGCAAGGCCATTCCATCGGACGCTGATTTGCTCAAGCGTGCGGGGGCGCTGCGTATTAAGTGCGTGGGTGGGCAGCATGGTGTGTTCGGCAAGGTGCCTTCGTCTACCGATATCGCGCGGACACTGCGGGAAGTGGCGGCATCGCATGGCCTCATGCCTTCGCCAAAGGCGCGCAACTCCTCGCCAAAGGCGGCGCAATTCCTCGAGAGCCTGTCCTTCACGGTCAAGTGCTTGGACTCGCTCGGGAGTGATGAACCTGAGATTGCGCTGGCTGTGGAGGGTGAGAAACTCCTGCGGGAAGTCGCAGAACGCATCGCGGCCTATTTCGCCAAGTGATTAACCTAGGGGGCAGGCTCCGGCCTGCCTCCGCCTCCGCCTCGCCTCGCTGCCTTCGGGCAGCGGGGTTTTTTTGCGCCCGTTTTCCGCGCCCGCGCGCGAAGCGCGCCCGCCGCCCGTAGGGCGGCATCCGGCGAAGCCGGATTTATCAAACTAACGCCAGCGAAGCTGACTAATTAAATGGGTGATAGAAGGCCTATGATAGTCCCTTACCATGATAGTTCTCATGATAGTTGCGGTGATAGTAGAGGCTGACTGGTTGGCTGAGCGCCTGAGCGCCTGAGCTGACTGGTTGGCTGAGCGCCTAACCGTGGTTACCTGCTAGCTGCATGCAGCTAGCACTTTGGGTGCGCGCTTGTCAAGCGGCCAGACACAAAAAAATCCGCCGGAGTTCGGCGGACTGTCAAAAACTAGACTGGCTACAGCTGCGTCTCGATGGCTACGCCAGTCGGGACTGCTGGCAGTCTACCCAATTTTTCGGATCTGTCAACCCCCCTGAAGCAATGTATGATGTATTTGTGCTATGTAGGAAAACCACATTCATAACCCACTGAAAACAAACGAATGTTATAGTGTAAGAACGTTTTCCAAGTGTGAGCCGGATTTTCAGAATTTGACAGTGCGGCATCGGTCGTCGCACACGCACTGTCTAATAAACCCGTTTGGGCGCTTTATACTCCTGCTCAAAATACATTTATACTTATATACATTATATTATATATATATATACAACCTACTGGTTTAATTACCTTTTTCGGCCTTTTGAATGTAAGAAACCTTTTGTAGGCCATCTGCACCCCCTGCATTTCTCCTACATCCCAATCTCGTTCATGTTGGAGGGTACCTTTTATGAACAGATGCCCCTAACTTGACCTAAGACATTATATGTGCTACCTTAATGAAGATGGGAATGCAGCTGCGTCCCACACCCCCGCGAAGCGGGCCATAACCAGAGTTAAGGAGCAACGACCATGGAATACATCCACTACGACGATATCGCTGCGTTCGACGAAGAGCCCCTCGACTGCCTCTCGCTCGATGCCCTGTTCCTTGAGCTTTTGACCGGCGACCTTGCGGACGAGGAGGCATAACGATGCTTAAGCTGCTACACTGGTGCGCTGTGCGCATGTCGATGTTCGCTATCTGGCTGTATGATAAAGGCGGTAACCTTGAGTGCTGGTGCGACGAACAGATGTATCGTCGCAAGTGGGTACGTTGGGGCAAGAAGCATAACCTCACGGTTACGTGGGTACCCGTGCCTAAGATGGACCCGTCAGAGTTCCGTATACCCATGCCGGGTGAGTACGTGCCACCTAAGCCGCAACCGATCACCATGCTTGATGGCGAGGAGGCATAACGATGGTTAAGGAAGAAATGCTGGACAGGAGTGCTATCCCTGCGGGCACACTGGTGCGTCCTGTTGCCGAGAGGGCAGTGGACGACGACCGCCCTGCTATCGAAGAATGGATTTCCGAAGACGGCTACCTCTTCATCGTGGTGGGTTACGATGAGGCCACAGAGTTGAACATGTGCAACTCAATCGCAAACGGCAGGCGGCGCAGGTTCTTCGCCTACGAGCTCGATACGACGGAGCAGACAGATGCGTGAACTGACAGAAGCGGAACGTGAGTTCCTTGCTGAGCACGAGCGTATGCATGCGGAGTTCCGTGCCCGTATGGGGATGCAGGATATGAGTGCCGCGCAGATATTCGACCTGCTTATGCAGTTGGAGGAGCAAACAGATGACTAGCTTCTGCCATAACTGCGGTGACGAAGTGGCAACCAAGCGCAGCCTACTCGGCTACCGCACGTGCCTCGCATGCGGGGACAAGGAAGCCCGGCGAGTGCGGCACTGCGTCGTGCCTATGAACAAGTCCAACTACACACTTATCAGCAACCCAGCGGAGCTGGCGTGGCTCAACCCCAAGAGAACAGGAGAATAATATGTCCGGTATATTAGTTGTGCGTGAGCTTAGGAACGACGGGGTGCAGGAGGTCTACTTGCTTAGGGCCGATGAGTTCACCTTGCGGGAATTCCAGATGTGGATGTTCGGTTTCAACAGCGAAGGTATTGCCTTGAGGCATGGGAGCGAGCGCAACGAGATACTCGGGTACTACCCCACCGGAACCGACCCTGATGATTTAGCGTCAGGCGATGACCCGTTGAGCAACTCCTACCACAAGCAGTGGGACGATCCCGATGGCCTGCCTCGCAGGTACGCTATCCCGCAGGAGTAAGGAGCAGATGATGACCAAAGCCAAGCATAACGCAGTTAGACTGCTGCGCAAGTACGACAGACTGCGCGCCGAGCTCCGCGCAACTGAGCAAGAGCTGACCGCCGCTATCCGCGTCTATGCCGACGAGCAGAAGTTCGGCTGGTACGACAGAGACAAGCTGCGCGTGGCGCTGATGATCGAGGCTGAGCAGAAGGAGAAGGCAGCATGAACGACGACACCACTACGCACGTACGCAGCATGACCTTGCGTCTGCTGTTCGTACGCTTCTCGGTTATCACAACCCGCAGCGGGCAGACCACGGCGCTCAACTTCGTGGTTGCGCTGTTCAATGTCGCTGTCAGCTTCACGCTGCACTACTTCGGCGATGAGTAGGAGGACTATCATGAGCACACCCAGACCCAAGGACCGCGACTACTACCGCCAGCTCGCCAACTCAGAGCTGCGTGAGGAGGTCAAGCGCGGCATCAACATCGACTGGCACGAGCTGGCTATCGTGCTGGAGGAGCGCCTCTACACCGAGCTGACCTACCCCTCCACCAAGAGCGGCTGCGACTGCTGCTAACCACAAGAAGGAGCAAACCAATGGCACTTAACTGGCGTACACTCAACGCGATCCCCTACCTGCGTGACTACGCAGCGGCGTCGAAGCGCGAAGCCGAGACCAAGCCCATCCGGGGCGACAAGGACAACCTCAAGCCCTTGGGCAGGCGCGAGCAGAAATACCGGCACATCAAGCGCATGCCCGATAACAGCATAGCCATCTTCGACGGGTGGAACCACGGCCTCTCAATCCCGCGCATTCAGTTCTTCGAGAGCGGGGAGATTCACGTCTACTCCGAGCCTTACTTCCAGAAGGCTACGTCCAACGAGGTCATAACCGAGGTTATGGGTGCGCGCGTGTTCACCGAGGGCCACAAGGCGTGGATGCACTACGATGGCGGCGTTGCGCCGCTGTACTCGGCTCCATCCCGCCGCAACCCTAACGCGGAAGTGGTACCCAGTATATTCCGCCACAACGAGAACGGGCGTCTGGTGTACATCAACCCGCCAGCCCTGAGTACGCACGTGGTCAACCGCAAAGGGGCCAAGGCGGTGCGTACGCGCTACATGGAGGCGCTTACCTATATCGAGGCGCTGGCCAAGCTGCGCAGGGACGACAGACCCCTGTGGGCGGAGATCGAGCGGGCGTTTACGGGTCGGTTCGACCCCTCCGACACTCACTGGCAGAACAGCAGCAAGCTCCCCGAGGTGCAAAGCCGTTGGTTTAGTCGTGCCGCTGCCTGCGAGCTTGTCGAGCTCATGTGCAGCGAGGACCTTAACGACCACTACAAGGCGTATCTGTGGCTCCAGCGCGGCGGGGGGGTCGAGGCCACTATGGCCAACGCTGACAAGGTGCTGTCGTGGGTACACCGTGACGAGTGGTTCACGAAGCGCGAGGCAATCGTCGGCAAGAAGGTACACGACCGCTACGCATGGGCGTTCACGGACTGAGCCAAACCCCTTGACTTAAGCGTATTACTGTGCTACATTAATCAGACAATGAAGGAGCAACCAGTGACACCAAGCAAGCTAGACACGCTCGACGAGCACGAGGCGGAGGCTGGGATGGAGGTACATCCGGTTATCGCCCTGCTGCTCGCACGGATGGAGAGCCACCCGCAAGAGTTCTACAACTACGCTTCAGACCCGAGGGCGAGCGCCCGGTCTACTAACCTCAACACATTGCCGATGGCGCAGGCCACCGCGCAACTGCTCGAACACACCAAGAGCCTGTGGAACAGGAGGGAGAAGCGGCTCTACAACATGGCTCTGCGCCGAGTGCGTCTCGAAGAAGCGTACACGCGCATGGCACGACTTATACTAACCGCAGATAAGTAAGCAGCTACACACCACCAACAAAAATATTAATTCAAAACACAACCAAGGAGCAAACTACCATGACGACCATCAACTTCGGCACCACTGTGTCCCTCGACGAAGCCGCTACCCTCATCCGCACCTGTCAGCGTAACCGGTTCTTCCTGCGTGGCGAACCAGGCATCGGCAAGTCGAGCATCATGAGCGCGTTCGAACGCCACTTCGGCGATGCCTACGCATATGCCTACTTCGACTGTGCGCAGAAGGACCTTGGCGACATCGCCATGCCCATGCCGAACCGCGACGAGCGGGTTACCGAGTACTTCCCCAATGCCGTGCTCCAGCTCCAGTCTGGTAAGCCCGTAGTCATCATGCTCGACGAGTTCACGAAGGCACCGCAGCCGGTGCAGAACATGCTGCATCCTCTGCTCGAAGCGCGCAACCCGCGTCTCGGCGACATTGCTCTGCCCGAGGGGTCCATCGTGTTCCTGACTGGCAACATGGCGTCGGATGGCGTGGGCGATAACATCAAGGCGCACACTCTCAACCGCGTGACTACCGTCACGGTGCGCAAGCCGAGCGCAGACGAGTGGCTGGCATGGGCTGTCAACAACGACATCGATCCAGTTGTGATGGCGTGGGTCAGTCAGTTCCAACACGCCCTGTCGAGCTACCTCGAAGGGGATCAGGACAGCAATCCGTACATCTTCAACCCCAAGAAGATGCAGGGTGCGTTCGTCTCACCTCGTTCGCTTCAGCTCGTCTCGCAGATCACCTCGCAGCGTGAGCATCTCACTGCCAACTCGCTGCTGGCTGCGATGATCGGTCAGGTCGGCGAGTCCGGTGCGCGCGATATGCATGCCTTCGTCGAGTATCAGGATCAGCTGCCTACGTGGGAAGCCATCACGACCAGCCCCAAGACGGCCAAGCTTCCCGACTCGCCGGGCGCATGCGCGGTCATGGTGTTCAGCGCCGTGGCCAAGGTGGACCGGGCAACTATCACGCCGGTCATGGAGTACATCGAGCGCATGGAGGCCGAGTGGCAGGCGGTGTTCGCTATCAACATCGCCAAGAACCCCAACAAGAACCAGATCGCGTTCACCTCGACCAAGTTCCGCGACTGGACATTAAAAAATGTTGACGTACTGTAGTATTGTAGTTATGCTTTGCTTCGTGTAAGCGGGACAAAGGAGGTAACACAATGCGCGATCTAACCGGTGAATACTTCGGCATCCTTACCGTGGACCGCCTTGAGTACCGCAAAGGCGGTACCGGGCGTAACTACGCAGGGTACATTTGCAGCTGTAAATGCGGCAACCGAGTGTGGGTTCGAAAGGAGGACCTAACCCACGGTAAGCAGCGATCTTGCGGCAGAGCATGCACATGGGGTGAGTACACCACTGCCGAAGACTACCTAGGTAACACCGAGGTAAACGGAAACTGCCGGGAATGGCTGGGACCGTCCACTACTCAAGGGTACGGGCGGATAGGTACATCACCTAACTGTCTATACATCCACAGAGAGGTGTTTCGGCTCACCAACGGGTATTCACCGGAGGTCGTTATGCACACCTGCGACAACCGCAAGTGCATCAACCCAGCACACCTAGAAGGGGGTTCGCACAAAGAAAACTTCGACGACATGCGTTCCAAGCGCCGCCAAGCGTACGGAGAGCGTGTAGGTATTGCGAAGCTGACTACCGAAGCAGTGCGCGAGATGCGCATGCTTTATTCCGAAGGAGCTACAGTTTCGAGCCTATCTCGTAAGTACGGAGTGGCTCGGGCTACCGTTAAATCTGTGTGCAACAACAAAACATGGAGGCACGTATGACTATGACCGCAGAGCGCAAGGTCAAGAAGGTTACAATTGACCTTATGCGCGACCCGACTTTCGCTGACATGGCGGGTATCTTTATGATGGGTACTAAGTCCGTAGTAGACCATATCCCCACTGCATGTACGAACGGACGAGATACTATTTATGGACGTAAGTTCGTAGACATGCTCGACCTCAAGGAGCTCGCCTTCGTCGTCGTCCATGAAGCGTACCATGTCATGCTTAGGCATCTGACCACGTGGGAGAAGCTGCACCGCGAGAACGCCCAGCTGGCTAACGCAGCATGTGACTACGTCATCAACCTCGCCATCGTGAACCGTGACCCGCAGGGTACAGTCGTTACCATGCCCAAGCAGAACGGCAAGGACATCGGGCTGCTCGACCGCCGCTTCGCTAATATGAACGCGAAGCAAGTCTTCGATATCCTCAAGAAGGAACAGAAGAGTGGTGGCGGCAAGGGTGGTGGCGGCAAGGGTGAGGGCGACCCCAACGGTAGCGGAGGGGGCGGTAGCGGCAACTTCGACGAGCACGACTGGGACGGTGCCAAGGAGATGTCCAAGGATGAGGTCGAGAAGCTGGCTAAGGAGGTAGACCAAGCCATCCGCCAAGGTCAGATCGCTGCTCAGAAGCTGCACGGCAAGGGTGGTGGCAACATGACCCGCGAGCTGATGGACCTGCTCAACCCCAAGGTGGACTGGCGCGAGCTGCTGCGTGAGTTCGTTACGTCCGTATGCAACGGACGCGACTTCTCGTCGTGGCGTCGCCCTAACCGGCGTTATCTCGGGCTGGACATCATCATGCCGAGCATGGCTTCGGAGCGGGTCAACCACATGGTGATCGGCATCGACACCTCTGGGTCTATTGGTGGCCCGGAGCTTGCGCGGTTCCTCACCGAGGTCAAGGAGATTGCCGAGAAGGTTAACCCCGAGACGGTGGACCTGATTTACTGGGACGCGCACGTGGCGGGTCACGAGGTCTACAACTCGGCTACGCTGGCTACGCTCGTGGACAGCACGAAGCCTAAGGGTGGCGGTGGCACCGATCCGACCTGTGTCCCTGCCTACCTCGACAAGCACGGCATCAAGCCCGAGTGCGTCATCATGCTTACCGATGGTTACGTGGGTAGGTGGGGTGACTGGGATGTGCCCATCCTCTGGGCCATCTGCGGCGGTAACAAGTGCACCGCGCCTGTCGGCAAGACCATTCACATCGAAGACTAACAACCAAGAAGAAGGAGCAAACCAATGAGCATCTCATCATCCGCCATGCTGGTGGAGCTTAACATCAGCGTCTGGACCGCTTCGGTCGTAGACCGCAAGGCCACCAACAAGACCACCACCGACGCCCGCGCCACTGCCGACGCGGGTCAGTTCAAGAAGAACCTCATGGCGGGCACCACGTTGCGCAAGGAGATCGCCGACTACGCGGCTATGTGCCGCACGTGGCACAACGGGCGCACCCTGCCGTGGGCCGACAAGGGGTCGAGGCTACTGCCGACCTCAATGTTCCTCGACTACAAGCGTGAGGTAGACGCGCGCACGGCCTACTTCAACGACAAGGTGGGTAAGTTCGTAGATGAGTACCCCCGCTTGTTAGCTGACGCGCCGCAGCATCTGGGTGACCTGTTCAATGTGTCAGACTATCCGAACCCCGACGAGGTGGCGTCCAAGTTCGCGTTCAAGCTGGTGTTCTCTCCGGTACCGGAGAGCAATGACTTCCGTATCGACGTAGGCAATTTAGAATTGGCGGAGCTGCGGGCGCAGTACGACACCGCCTACGAGGCACGGATCAACGACGCGATGCGCATGGCGTGGGACAAGCTGCATGCTACCCTAACGGGGGTTACCGAGAAGCTGACCGAGCCGGAAGGCGAGAAGGCCAAGCTGTTCCACGGCACTTTCATCTCGAACATCACCGAGATGTGTGATTTACTATCACACCTCAACATCACCAAGGACCCCGAGCTGGAGAAGGCGCGGCGTGGGTTGGAGAAAGCTATTAACGGCTTCCAGCTCGACGACATTCGCACCGACGCAGGGGCGCGGGCAGACCTGAAGTCGAGGGTCGATGCCGTCATCAAGGGCTTTGACTGGTAATAACAAGAAGGAGCAAGACTATGGGCGTTAAGGTTAAATTCGCAAACGCGCACAACGTATTCAAGACAGCACTGGAGGGCGAAGAGCGCTTCGAACGCAACGACCCTTCAAAACTGTATGTAAACCCGCATACGCAGCTACTCATCGATAAGCTACTCCTGCGCAACCCTGCATGGGAGTTCTGGGCGTCTGACTTCGCCTCTGCCGCAACACCGGACAAGTACATCCACTCTCGCTTTGAGGTGATGTCAGACGGCGAAAGGCTGGGCTGGTTTGGTTCCGATAAGAATTGGAGGTCTAACGAGCCGAGGTACGAGTTCGACTGCGACCGGCTCAAGACGAAGCGTCAGAAGAGCACTACACCGCACACCAAAGACCTCAACAAGGCCGCGAAGACCATCCTCGGGAGTATGTATAACCGGACGCCCGCTGAACGCGCGCGGACGGCTATGAGCGCTGTATCGACAGCGGTAGGCCGGTCACTGTATCAGGCAGAGAGTCGTTACCGTGTAACGCTCGATACGCTGGCACCGTACATGGTGGAGTTTGTAGCAGCGCGCTGGGAGGAGTTTTGTGCAGTGACACTGCCCAAACCAGCAGATGCGGCTCGCGCGGTGCTGCTAGATAGGAAGCAGGCTGCGGCAGATGTCAACACTATCAACGCCCCCTTGGCTGCAAACAAAGGCACAGTGCTTACCGACGCCGGGGCGGCATATGTAGTGTCGAGGATGGGTAACCCAGATGAGGCGCGGATCGTGCGTCTCGACGAGATGAGCGACAAGCTCAAAGGCTCACTGGGCATCCTCAAGTTGTTGGAGCCCAAGCAGTTTGCGACCGGCATTGGTATGCGGGTAGACCCGACGACGTACTACGTGGTGGACGTGGATGAGCAGCAACAGCCTTGAGCTCCTGCGTAAGGAGCTAGAGCGCTGGCAAGGCGTAGCCTGCCCGGTCGAGAAGACCGGCAGGCACCCTCGCCTGTGGGTGGAGTACCGGGGTACAAAGAAGTTCGTGCCCTTCAGCTCCACCCACGTGGGTAAGTACGGACTTATGCAGAAGGTAACGCAGTTACGTCGTGTGCTGCGAGAAATAGGAGCTAAACGTGGATAAAAGATCAAGAGGACGCCCCAGACTCCCCGAGGGCGAGAAGCTGGTGGTTGTGGGAGTGCGCCTGCCGCAGTGGGTGATTGACGCCTGCCGTGAGGAGGGCAACCTCTCTACCGTCATCCGCAAAGCGCTGACCGAGCACCTTCGCACTTGACACTGTCTAATGAGGGGGTAAAACTTCTTACATAACCAAGGAGCAAACAATGGCACAGACGCCCGAGAAACGCGTCAAGACCAAGGTCGAGGCCATCCTCAAGAGCGAGGGCGTCTACTACTTCTTCCCCGCTACGCACGGTTATGGGCGTAGCGGGGTTCCCGACATCGTGGCCTGCGTCAACGGCTGCTTCCTCGCTATCGAGTGCAAGGCAGGGACCAACAAGCCCACTGCCCTGCAGGTCCGCGAGATCGAGTCTATCCGCAAGGCGGGCGGTTGTGCCGTCGTGACCAACGAAGAAAACTGGGACGAGGTGCGCGCCCTCGTCCGCAATCTGAAGGAGAGCAACCATGGACAGGCATTATAGGACACGTTGTACCGTGCCGATGATAAACCGGCTGACCCGTAAGACCGACTTCGAAATCGTTCTGTACGGCATACAAGTCCGCGACCTCTGCACGGTACCCAACGAGATCGCTGCGTCGTTAGCACGGCGCTACCCGGACCATATCAGCTCCATATTCTTAGTTAGGGAAGGAGTGTAGCAACGTGAGGTTTGGTAACCCCGACAAGTACGGGCTTCCGGATATACCAGTAGGGGAGACTAAGGAGTTCCACTCCCCTACTCGCGAGCTGCACTCAAGGATCAAGCGCTCTGCGCACAACTACAACGAACGTACTAATATGTACTTCGGTACCCGGATGAAGGACGGCGTACTCTACGTGGTGAGGATCAGGTAATGGCTACACCTATAACTGAGAACGATATGAAGAATATGGCGGAGGAAGCTCTCAGCGACGTTTTTGATGCCATCAAGAACCGTAGATGGACAGTCTTCGTGGACTACGACGTGTCAGAGATGCGCTGGCGCATCGCCGAAGTGAAGCCGTGGCATATATTCGGCACCTACGACGCTACAAAGACTATCCACATCGACAACGCACCTGACGAGCTTGGTGCTTATGCGCAAGCGCTAGAGAGGTTGGAGCAGAGCAAATGAGGATTATCACCTACGACTTCGAAACTTTCTACGACAAGGCGTTCTCCCTGTCGAAGATGACTACGGAAGAATATATCCGTGATGACATCTTTGAGGTGATCGGCGTTTCCGTGAAGGTGAACGACGGCGAGCCGTGCTGGTGCTCAGGCACTCGCAACCAGATCAGCAGGTTTCTTGAGCAGTTCCCGTGGGATGACGCGCTGGCCGTGGCGCATAACGGTATGTTCGACGCTGCCATCCTTAACTGGCACTTCGACATCATCCCCAAGATGCATGCCGATACGCTCTCGATGCTGCGCGCCATCGACGGCCCCGATGCGGGTAACAGTCTGGCCAAGGCAGCGGAGCGCTACGGGCTGGGCGTGAAGGGTACGGAGGTAGTCAACGCGCTGGGTAAGCGCAGGCTGGACTTCACACCCCAAGAGCTAGCCAGCTACGGCCTGTACTGCGTCAATGACGTAGAGCTGACCTATAAACTGTTTGCTGCGCTGGCTCCGCTGATGCCGAAGCTGGAGATGCGGCTGATCGACCTGACGCTGCGTATGTTCACCGAGCCTAGGCTTGAGCTGGATACGGACGTGCTCACAGCGCACCTCAAGGATGTGCAGGAGAAGAAAGCCAAACTCATGGAGGCCGTCGAGGCCGACAAGTCGGTGCTTATGAGCAACCCGCAACTGGCTCGCCTTCTGGGTAGCATGGAGGTCAATCCACCTATGAAGATCAGCCCCACGACCGGCAAGCTAACTTACGCCTTCGGTAAGAACGACGAGGGCTTCAAGGCCCTGCTGGAACACCACAATCCGGGGGTGCAGGCGGTTGTCGCTGCCCGTCTGGGGGTAAAGTCTACCCTTGAGGAGACGCGCACCGAGCGCTTCCTGCGCATCGCCGAGCGTGGGCCTCTCCCTGTCCCGCTACGCTATTATGCAGCGCACACGGGCCGCTGGGGTGGCGATGACAAGGTGAACCTTCAGAACCTGCCGCGCAAGTCACCGCTCAAGAAAGCTATGAAGGCACCCAAGGGTTATCTGCTCATCGACTGCGACTCTTCGCAGATCGAAGCGCGCATCCTTGCGTGGCTGGCTGGGCAGGACGACCTCGTAGCTGCATTCGATGCAGGCGAGGATGTCTATAAGATCATGGCTAGCGCCATATATGGTGTGCCTATTGAGGAGGTTACTCCCGAGCAGCGGTTCGTGGGCAAGACTACTATCCTAGGTTGCGGCTATGGCATGGGGCATGTGAAGTTCCGCGCGCAGCTCAAGACGTTCGGTGTGGACATGTACGAGGCAGAGTGCCGCCGCATCATCATGGTGTATCGTCAGACCTACCCCAAGATCGTCAAGCTGTGGGAGCAGGCGGGGCGCGCGTTGACCGCACTTATGGACCAGAGGACCGCGCCTATAGGGCGTGAAGGGGTTGTGACCGTGGACCTTATGGGTATCCGCCTGCCTAACGGCATGTACCTGCGCTATCCCAACCTGCGCATCGAGGTGAACAAGGCGACGCTCGTGGAGGAAGTTGTCTACGACACTAAGAAGGGCCGCGCGACGATCTCTACCCGCATTTACGGTGGCAAAGTCGTCGAGAACATCTGTCAGGCGCTGGCGCGCATCGTGATCGGTGAGCAGATGCTCATGGTCGCCCGCAAGTTGCCGGTAGTTATGACCGTACACGATGCCGTGGGTGCGCTGACACCCGAGGGCGAAGCTATCGAGAACCGCAAGTTCGTCGAAGACTGCATGCGCATCCGCCCCAAGTGGGCGTTGGGCCTGCCGCTTAACTGTGAGAGCAAGATAGGAGCAAACTATGGAACCTAGTCATACCTATAAAGAGGCGCTGCGCGGGCGTACACTCTTTGTCGATCCGCGTGGGGGCACCCGTTGCGGGCGCATGATCTGCGCCGAGTGCGGGGAGGTTGGCAGCGTTAATTTCACCACCCTTCCGCCCCCGGAAATGCTCGATAAGAAGTTCGTGCAGAAGGGGTGGGAGGTTGATCCCAACACGTGCCCCAGCTGCGTTGTGAAGAAGAAGACTGCTAAGGCACTAGCTAAGAAGGAGCAGAAGGCCATGAATGCTATTACCACGAACGCGAAGCCTAACGGCACCCTGTCGGATAACCCGGTGCTCAAGGCAGTGAGTGCGGACACCCACAAGGCTACCGCCAAGATGCACCAGATGCTGGGCACCCACTTCGACGTCGATACCGGGCTTTACGCTGAAGGTTGGAACGACGAGCGTGTCTCTAAGGAGAGTGGTATTTCCACTACCCACGTCACCGAGGTGCGCAACATCGCCTACGGCGAGCTCAAGGAGCCTGAGGAAATCACTCTGCTTCGCAAGGAGATCAAGTCCCTTAACGACCTGATTGGGGAAACCCTGATTGCCGCTCAGAAGGAGGTCAACGCTCTTAACAAGCGCGTGACTGAGCTCTGCACGAAGCTGGGCATCAAGCAATAAACCGCCAAACTACCAAGGAGCAAACAATATGGTAAAGTCCCCCAATAAAGCCGCCAAAGTTATGGACGCGCTTAACGCACACCCTGAACTTGAAAACCACGAGATCGCCAAGAAGGTAGGATGCACTTCTACCTACGTGCGTATGATGCGTCGTAAGATGGTCCATGTGGACGAGCCTGTGGAGTCGCTCGACATGAAGGAGGAACCTATGCTGCCGCTTGACCTGAACAATGCTCCTACACAGGAGGAGCTCGACGAAGTGCTGGAAGCAGCGTCCATCCTCAACCCTACTACTCTCGACGAGGTGCTCAACGAGCGTGGCTCGCGCTATGGCTCGTTCATCAAGCATGCCATTATCACGCAGCGTCTCAAGGCCGTGATGTCTGACACGCCCAACTGGATCAAGCTCGACGATGATATGGTGGAGTCGCTTGAGATGATCGCCCATAAGATGGGGCGCATCCTGAATGGTGACCCGTCCTACGCAGATAGCTGGGTGGATATCGCAGGCTACGCTCAACTGGTCGCCGACCGCCTGCAAGGGAAGGAACGCTAGGGTGGGTGAACTCCTACTCTATGGCATCACAGCCATTTTCGTGTTCGCAGCAGGGTATGTAACTGGTATGCTGCGTGGCTATATTCACGCCCTCCCCAAGCGGGATGAACGTGGCCGTTTCGCTAAAAAGGATTAACAAGTGACCGCGTGGAGCTACTCTTCGATAAAAATCTTCGAGCAGTGCCCGAAGAAATACTTCCATCTGAAGGTAGCTAAGGACGTCAAGGACGATCCGGGTGAGGCGGCAGACTACGGTACTGCCGTCCACCTCGCGGCGGAGGAGTTCGTGCGGGATGGCAAGCCCATCCCCGAGAAGTTTGCCTATGTGCGGCCCATCGTCGAACGGCTGGCCGCGCTGCCGGGTGAGAAGCATGCCGAGCTCAAGCTGGGGCTGGCCAAGACCAAGTCGGGGTTCACCCCTTGCGACTTCTTCGATAAGAACGTCTGGTGGCGGGGCATTGCTGACCTGCTGGTTATCGACGGTCACCGCGCATGGTGCGTGGACTATAAGACCGGGAAGAGCGCTCGTTACGCAGATACCAAACAGTTGGACCTGCTGGCTGGTGCAGTGTTCACGCACTTTCCTGAGGTCGTGAAGATCAAGTCGTCACTCATCTACGTGGTTAGCGGAGAGCTGATCCCTAAGACGCACGTCATCACCGAGCGTAGCAATTACCTGTCCGTGTTCGACCCGCAGCTGGACCAGCTGGAGGCGGCGATGGATAATGGGGTATGGAACCCCAAAACTTCTGGCTTATGTAAGCGACATTGTCCTGTTATGCAGTGTGAGCATAATGGGAGAAATGGATATGGCTCGCGCCGCTACTGATATCACAGGTAAGCGTTTTGGTAGGTGGGTAGCTTTGTGTTATATTCCGGGCACACGCAGAGAGCGCAAGCGTCCCTATAAACCTAGGAGGAAGTGATGTCGGAGCGGTTAGTTCGGCTGAAGGACTCCTTAGACGAGTACCACCAACAACGCGCGGATAAGCACGGCTGGCTGTATATTGTCACCAACTATGACACTAGCAGGCGCGCTATAATGTATCAGAGGGAGTTGAGGCGGCTCGAAGGCTTTTACGAGGCTAGGTCGCTAGCAACGGGTGTGATATGTACGTTGCTGCCCGAGTTCGTCGAGGAAATAGCCGATGCCGAAAAATAGGGACTACCGCGCCGAGTATGATTCATATCAAGGCAAACCCGAGCAGATCAAGAATCGCACCGCGCGCAACGCTGCGCGCCGTAAGGCTATGAAGGCGGGCAAGGTGAAGAAGGGCGATGGAAAGGACGTCGCCCACATTGTTGCACTAGACAAAGGCGGTACGAACAAGCAAGGTGTGCGGATCGAAAGCAAAGCTGCGAACCGCTCGTTCCTCCGCGACAAGAAGGGTAACCTCGTGTCGGAGACCAGCAAGCGGGAACGCAAGCGGTAACCACACAGGAGCAAACCTTGCAGATCGTTAACGACTCTGTCCTGCTAGTAGACGCAGCCGACCCTACATCCATCCTCTCCCGCATCAAGAAGAGCAAGATGGTCGATGACCACGTTGCGGTCTGGTGGGGTCAGAAGGAAGCCGAAGCGCTCGCCGATCTCAAGCTAGAAGCGCCGTCCCCCATCCTGCGGGACTACACGTGGACAGGGAAGTTCACCCCCTTCGACCACCAGAAGGCAACTTCTTCATTTCTCTCAATCCGCAAACGCGCGTTCTGCTTCAACGAGCAGGGCACCGGTAAGACTGCTAGCGTCATATGGGCGGCGGATTACCTGATGAAGCTGGGGCTGATTAAGCGCGTACTGGTGCTGTGCCCTCTGTCCATCATGAAGTCGGCGTGGCAGCGCGACCTGTTTACCTTTGCTATGCACCGCTCGTGCGGCGTAGCGCACGGCACACCGACGCAGCGGAAGAAGGTCGTCGAGTCTGGCGCGGAGTTCGTCATCCTCAACTTTGACGGGCTGGCTGTGGTCAAGGACGAGGTAGCGGCAGGTGGCTTCGACCTGATCGTGGTGGACGAGGCCAACGCCTACAAGAACGCGCAGACCAACCGCTGGAAGGTGATGAACCAGCTCCTCAAGGCCACCGACCCGCGCCTGTGGATGCTAACCGGGACGCCTGCAGCGCAGTCCCCCGTAGATGCCTACGGCCTTGCCAAGCTGGTCAACCCCGAGAATTGCCCCCGGTACTACACCGAGTTCCGTGCCACGGTCCTGACCAAGGTCACGACGTTCAAGTGGGTCCCCAAACCCACGGCTCCGGCCTACGTGCATAATATCCTGCAGCCTGCTATCCGCTTCGAGAAGAAGGATTGCCTCGACCTGCCCCCGGTCACGCACGTAGAGCGCGATGCGCCACTCACCCCCCAACAGATGAAGTACTACAAGGTGCTCCGCGACGAGATGCTGCTAGAGGCAGCGGGTGAGGAAGTCAGTGCGGTCAACGCAGCGACCAAACTGAACAAGCTCCTGCAGATCAGCGGCGGCGCGGTCTACACCGACGAGGGCTCAGTGCTGGAGTTCGACGTGTCGAACCGGCTTAACGCGGTCCTAGAAGTCATTGAGGAGGCCAGCCACAAGGTGCTGGTCTTTATCCCCTTCACCCACACCATCGAGCTGCTTCGCGCTAGGCTGGAGAAGGAAGGTATCTCCTGCGGCGTCATCAACGGCAGCGTGTCGGTGAACAAGCGCAGCGATATTGTGCACCAGTTCCAGACCCAGAAGGACCCGCATGTGCTGCTCATTCAGCCGCAGGCTGCAAGTCATGGCCTGACGCTGACGGCGGCGGATACTATCATCTGGTACGCGCCTGTGACGAGTGTGGAGACCTACCTGCAAGCCAACGCCCGCATCGACCGTCCGGGGCAGAAGCACAACATGACCATCGTGCACATCAAGGGCAGCCCGGTCGAAGAGAAGCTGTATACGATGCTACGTGGGAACATCGACAATCACCAGAAGCTGATCGATCTTTATCGTGATCTGGTGAGCGCGTAAGGCTTGACACTGTCAAATCTCAGGGTAATGTAAGGGATACCGGGGTGGCGAAATTGGCAACGCACCCTCTTACGTGAGGGAGAGTGGGGGTTCGAGTCCCTCCTCCGGGTACAACAAGGAGCAAACTATGGAAGACAACGCACTCCCTGCGGATAAGCTCGTCGCGGTCTACCGGAAAATCCGGGCCGTTATCGACAAGAAAGAGGAAGCGCACAAGGAAGAGATCGGTAACCTCAAGACTCAGCTCGATAAGGTCTCAGCTAAGCTGCTGGACATCTGCAACGAGCAGAACGTCGATGGGCTGAAAACCCCCGAAGGTACCGTGACCCGCCGCACCGTGACCCGCTACTGGACGAACGATTGGGAAGCCATGTACCGGTTCATCAAGGAGCAGGACGCTCCGTTCCTCTTGGAGCAGCGCATCCACAACGGCAACATGAAGCAGTACATCGAAGAGAACCCCGATACGCTGCCCATGGGCCTTAACGCAGACACCAAGTACGCGATCACCGTTCGCAAACCGACCAACAAGTGAGGACACAATGAGCAATCTTGCCATCTTCAAGAACGCGACTGCTGTCGCCAATACCCGCCGTCCGGTCTCTGACCTTACCAAGTCGGTGGCTACCTCTGTCTCGGTGCGCCGCATCCAGACCAATACCAACGGCACCTTCAAGCGTATCGTGGGCGGCGAGCAGATCGGTAAGGCGATCCGTGGCGAGTTCAACGCCATCATCGTGAGCATGCTGCCGAAGGTGAGTCGCACCTTCTACGCGGGTAAGTATGACCCCGACGCGAAGCCGACCCTGCCTGACTGCTGGTCGAACAACGGCGATATGCCGGAAGCCAATGCCCCGAAGCGCCAGTCGGCCAACTGCGCCAACTGCAAGAACAATATCGACGGCTCCGGCGAGAACGGTAAGGGTAAGGCATGCCGCTTCCAGCGCCGTGTCGCTCTGATCCTCGAAGGTGATGACTCCGGCGATACCTATCAGTTCAACATCCCGGCCAAGTCGCTCTTCGGTAAGGGTAGTGGCAATACCCACCCGTTCGAGAGCTACGTGCGTTTTCTTGCCGCGAACGACGAGTCGATTGATTACGTGGTTACCAATATCGCGTATAACCTCGACGCCGACACGATGGAGCTCCAGTTCACTCCGGTGCGCCCGATCACCGATGAAGAGTATGAGCTGGTTGTGGCAGCACAGGCAGACCCGGCTACGCAGCGTCTCGTTCAGCTGACCGTGGCTGAAGCTGACGGTGCAAAGGCTAAGGAGCCCGCTGCGAAGGAGGAAGAGGAGGAAGAAGCGCCCGCCGCTAAGCCTGCTACCAAGCCCGCTGCGAAGGCCAATGTCTGGGCCGACGACGAGGAAGAGGAGGAAGCCCCGAAGCCTGTCAAGCGCGCCGCTAAGCCTAAGGAAGAGACCGCCAAGCCTAAGGACGACCTTGCTGCTCTGGTCAATGTCTGGGCTACGGATGATGAGGAAGGCTGATGAGCCAAGGCTATAGTCTGCGCATTCGTGACTTGAATGCCAAGGCAGATGCGCGCAAGCTGGGCGTTCGTCTTGGGCGGCTGTGCATCGAGCACGATGTACCCGTTTCAGTGCTCGCGCAGCGTATGGGTGTGACTAGGGCCACGGTGTATAACTGGTTCTGCGGGGCTTCGGCCCCGCAGGCCAACGTCACCACCCCTATTGAAGCCTTCATCGCTACCCTAGAGAACGCCGCTGCGTAAGCACGGTGTTGGAGATGGTATAACGGGAGCCGTGCCTCACACGGCTCTGATATGGGGTGTCCGCAAACATGGACGGGTTCGACCTACTGACGACGGTTCAACCAGCTAACGGCTGGTTCGCCATCGTGGGTATCAAAGGGGATAGCAGGCAGCAGGAGCTAGTAGAGACACGCGAAGAGTTTGAAGAATGGGTTGAGCACTTCCAGCGCACAAAGCGCAATGTCTTCTTCGGGGTAGCTAAATATACAGACGGTTCTTCCCGTAAGAAGGACAACGTCCAAGCACTCAAGTCTTTCTGGATCGATATCGACTGCGGCCCCGGTAAGGGGTACGCCACGCAAGCAGAGGGGATCATCGCCCTCCAGCAGTTCTGCCGCAACGTAGGCCTGCCTAGGCCCATCATCGTTAACTCTGGACGCGGGCTGCACGTATACTGGGCGCTCGAAGAGGAGGTGACCCGCGCAGAGTGGGAGCTGATAGCCAAGCGCCTCAAGGAAGTCTGCGCTACGCAGGATATGCGGGTAGACAACAGCTGCTTTGAAGTAGCCCGCATTCTGCGTGTACCCGGCACTCACAACCACAAGGGCGATGAACCGGCACCGGTCTACGTTATTAACGAGGCCAAGCCTACGACCTACGAGCATATCCGCAAGGTGCTGGGGGTGAAGGAGCAGGCTGCGCCTGTAGCGCGCTCCGGGCGCGGTATGAGCGCACTGGGTAAGCAGGCGCAGGACAGCATCACCTCGGTCTTCAGTCACATAATGACGCGCGAGGATGGTGGGTGTGCGCAGCTCGCCGCCTGCTACAAGGAGAGGGAGACGCTCGCCGAGCCCCGCTGGTTCGACGCACTCTCAGTAGCTAAGTTCTGCAAGGACAAGGATAAGGCAGTACACAGGCTGTCAGCTGACCATCCGGATTACGACCCGGCAAAGGTCGAGCAGAAGCTGAAGCACATCGCAGGCCCGCACACCTGCGAGATATTCGAGAGCAACAATCCGGGCGGTTGCGCGAAGTGCCCACACAAAGACAAGATCAAGTCCCCCATCGTGCTGGGGCGCGTCGTAGAGGTAGCCACGGAGGAGGATAACACCTTTGAGGAGGTAGCCGACAACGGCACGACCACCCTCTACAAGATACCCGAGTACCCGTTCCCCTACGTGCGTGGCAAGAATGGTGGCATCTACCGCCAACCTGACGGTGCGGAAGCTGAGCCTATCTTCATCTACCCGTACGATCTGTACGTGGTTAAGCGCATGAGGGACCCGAATGAAGGTGGTGTGGTGTTGATCCGCTCGCACACACCCAAGGATGGCGTCGAGGAGTTCGCCATTGCTAACAGTAAGATCAGCGAACCCACTGAGGTACGCAAAGAGCTAGCCCGCAGGGATATCCTGTTGGCCAAGAAACAGTTCGACCTGCTGGTGGACTACATCATACGGTCGGCACAGGACCTACGTCATAACAGGAAGGCAGAGCAAATGCGTAATCAGTTTGGTTGGGCAGACGGAGATAAGAAGTTCATTATCGGGGACCGTGAGGTCAGCGCAGAGGGCACGTATCACAGCCCCCCGTCCTCAGTGACCCGCGCACTCACCGATCACATGGCACCCGCAGGGACGTTCGATAAGTGGAAGGAAGTGTTCGACCTCTATGGTCGCCCCGGCCTTGAGGCATCTGCCTTCGCTGCGGCTACTGCGTTCGGTGCACCTCTGCTACGCTTCTCTGGTCAGCGCGGTGCGATCATCAACCTCGTGAACACGCTTTCTGGCACCGGTAAAACTACGATCCTTCACATGGCTAACAGCGTATGGGGGGACCCTGAGAAGCTCTGCGCCAAGAAGGACGACACGTTCAACTCCAAGGTGTTCAAGCTCGGAGTGCTCTGCAACCTGCCGGTGTGCTTCGATGAGATGTCGAACATGGACCCTAAGCACCTTAGCGAGTTGGCTTACCTCATCACGCAAGGTACGGGTAAGGACCGCATGAAGGCGAGCACGAACGAGCTCCGGGTCAACCTCACGTCGTGGCAGACCATCGCACTCTGCTCGTCCAACCACTCGTTTTATGAGAAGTTGGAGTTCCTCAAGGATAACCCGCAGGGTGAGATGATGCGCATCATCGAGTACAGCCTCGGCTACTCAGACGCTATCGACACCGAGACCGGCAAGCAGATGTTCGATCATCAGCTCATGGAGAACTACGGTCACGCTGGGGATATCTACGCCCGCTACCTGATCGAGAACTACGAGGAGGTGAAGGCGCTGTATATGACGGTACAGAACCGCCTCGATACGATCCTCAAACTTACGCAGCGCGAGCGCTTCTGGTCCGCTACCGTCGCTGCCAATATCACTGGTATCCAGATAGCCGTGCGCCTCAAACTGTGTAGCTGGGATATCGCTGCTATCTTCAAGTGGGCCTGCAAGATGGTCCGCACTCTCCGCAACACGACGGTTCCCCCCATTGCGCAGGACAAGGAAGTCCTCGGTGATTTCATGCTTCGCCACATGGACAATGTGTTGATCGTCAACGACGGGGTGGACCTGCGCAGTAAGATGCAGGGGGTGCCTGAGCTAGAGCCGAAGCGCGAGCTGATCGTACGCTACGAGCCCGATACGCAGCTAGTCTATATTACCGTAGCGGCTTTCCGCCTCTACTGCGCGGCGCGTAACATCGGTTATCGTGAGACCATCAAAAACCTCAAGAACACTGGTGTATTCCTCAAGACGGACCAGAAGCGCATGTCCAAGGGCATGCGCGTGAACACCCCGCCTGTGCAGGCTATGATCCTAGACGGACGTCACTCCGACTTCGCTGCACTTGTGGATATGATCCCCGAAGACAAGGCCGACGCAGATGCGGGTAGCGGGGGTTGAGTACGAGGTGAACTGGCGAGGCTTCACCAGAGGCAAGTCGCTGTTCTTCCCCTGCCTAGATACGAAGGCGGCGTGGCGCGAGGTTAGTCCTGTGTTGCGCCGCCTGAGGTTCAAGGTGGTCTATAAAGGCGTAGTGGACCAGTCTGGAGTTAGGGGTTTACGAATCTGGCGAACGTGATAGAACGTCCTCGGAAGTTTGCTCCTTCCATTTCACTCTCCCAACTCCCCCGCAGCCCCCCGCGCTGCGGGGGTTTTTTATTGTACGAACCGGCGCTGCGCGGCGATGTCCTTAGGCGCGGTCTTCTTGTCGAACTGAACGCCTTCCACTGTGCGCGCACGGATTTTACCGCGCGACTTCATGGACTCCTGTACCGTCTTCATGCTGATTACGAACTCAGGGTCCGGATAAGTGCGATTGAACGGTACTACGTTATCCTCCCAGAACTGCCGGAAATCATCCTGCGTCTTGAACTCGCCAGCCATAGCTTTGCGCTCGATAGAGTTGAGAATCCCCTTACGCTCACCTTCGATACGCGTCTCGTTCTTGGCACGGGTGATGTAGTACTCTTGTATGCGACCAAGGCGCGGGGACCGCAGGCCAAGCATGTCGCGGAACGAGTCCGCAGCGGTCAGCTCTCCCTTCGGAATGAGGACGTCCCCTCTCCGGTTCTTAATGCCTTCACTCGCGTTGTAGGCTGCAGTGACCCAACTGCGGGCAAAGGCTGGGGCTATCTTGGTAAGGCCTCCCTTGGTGTCACCTTCTTTGAAGCTGTCCAAAGCCCGCAGGTACTGCGCTACCATGCTCAGCCCGGCGATATTGGCTATGGCAGTCTGCACCGCTGTGTCTTCCATAGAGTCGCCCGCGACGGCATCGCGGAACCACATGTTCTTGAGGTCGAGGGTAGTACGGCTTGCCGTCTCAGTGCCGGTAAGGGCAGATATGGGGCCAGTGGTCAGGATATCTGCGAGCGACATACCCCCCACCTCAATAGCGCCAAACTTGTCGTTCATCCACGAGCGGAAGAAGATGTCGGGGTTGTACGCAGTGCGCGGGTCGTCGGAGGCCATCATCGCGCGGACGTCCTCATCATCATCGTCGTCATAACCGAAAGCAGCCATGAAGGCGTAGGTCATCGCGCTGTACAGCGGCATACCCATGAGGCCACCGAACATACCGGCCATCATCATGACGCCGGAGAACTCCTTTACCGCACCTGCGCGCTCCGCGCCCGTACCCACTGCCATGTCACGGATAGCGCCCACCATGAACTTGGTCTGCAGAAGCGGATGCATCTTGAACAGGAACAGAGGGCGTGTGTACGTACCCTTAGCAAGGCTCGGACGCTCAAAGCTGGAGAAGTCGCCCAGCGTATCACGCACGACGCTGACAGCCTGCTCAAGGGCGTAGTTGCGGGCTTCTTCCTCCGTGGCGTTGGGGTTCTGCTTCTGGTACTTATCAAGCGCTAGCTCGAACGTCATATAGTACGCAGACTGGCGGGTGATGTTCTCGGTACCTGTGAACAGGAAGCTCATCATCTTACCAGTGACAGCCCCTGTATCCTGTACAACGCGCTTCACGCCGGTTCCCCGGACCTTAGGCACTGAACGTTCGTTCTGTACGAGCGTGTCAGTCACCATATCGAGGATGCCGCGCTCCTTACCCGCGCGCATAGCCCACTGTAGGTCAGCGTTACTCTTTACGAAGTGCGAGCCATTCACGTTGGGCATTATGGCATCGATGCGGTCACCGAACGTAGTGTGCTCACGGTTGACCTTTACCCGGCCAAGGCTATCCCAGACCTGCATGTACTTAACCCACATAGCGGTGCCCTTGGCAACGCCGTAGTCGCGCCAGAGACGCGGCACAACGCGGATCGGAATTGAGGTCATATTGAACATCGCTGTCGATGCACTGGTCAGGTAGTAGTAGTACGCTGCCCGGTTCATCAGGTTCATCGCCGCATTCTGCGGGTCGGGCTTGAGCTCTTGGTTAGCCCGCTTCTCCAGCTCCCGTACGAAGATACCCATCTTTGCACGTTCCGTAGTCGGGCGTTCCTTTTCGTTAGCGATATCCCGTGCGATATCCACTGCACCGCGTATCCTACCTGCGTAGGCGAGTTTGCTAAGCTGATTGGCATACGACGTAGCCTGCTGCCGGAAATGCAGCTCCACGTTAGGTGAGAAACCTGCAATCTCCTTGGCGCGCATCAGGCGGCGACGGACAGAGCGCTCGGGAGTCGTCTGCAGCCAAGTCTCATAGATAGCACCGACCAGCTCATCCATATCGGTACGGCCTGTGCTATTAGTCTGACTACGTGCCTTCTCCACGATATCGAACACGCGCTGCAGGATAGCGTCCTCGCCCTTGATCTGATCCTGCAGCTCCGCGATGTCGTAGCCGGTTTTGATGACTCCTGAGTTCTTTTCGGGGTCCACACCCAGTCGCGCAGCGACAGCCTTCTGAGCACGTTGCAGCTCCCTCACCGACTCGAAGGTGTGGAACTCTTCCTCACGCCCGGAAGCCTTATCCTCGCTTACGCGCAGCCAGTACTTACCTTCACGCATGAGAGGGAAGTAGTCCTTGGCGAACAGATCGGAGTTGATATCCCAGAAGATATCGCCCGACTTCTTTGCATCATCAGGTGTACTGATCTCGCGCATCAGCTTAGCGCGCATGTCTTGGATGCGGGTCGCCTGTTCCTTGTCGGTAACGCTGTTGATGCGCTCGTCAAGAAGTGCCAGCTCGGCGTCAAACATGTCTTTATAGAACTCGCGCATCTGCAGGTAGACCTTGTGGCCGTTCTTTTGCTCGCCCAGCTTCTCCCAAGCGTCGTAGGTATCGCGGATGCGGCGCGTCATCTCAGTGAGCTGCTCGACTTGGGCACTCACCTTCGTGTTGTCGATAGCAGTGGTAGTAAGCGCCTTGAGCTTGGGGCGCAGATCACCTTTACCCTTTGCGACCAGCTCCTTGATCTCAGCTATGGTGCGCTTGGCCAGCGCCTTGTCGTTCGAGTTGGCTACGATACGCTTTTCGATTTCGACGAGTACCTTATTGTTCGTCAGCGCCTCATCCCGCGTGGCAAATTCATCCGGCGACACCTCGTTAATACGTGAGGTGAACATAGCCGTAGCCAGCTGCGCGCTGCCGTACTTGTCAACGAAGTTCCGGATAAGGCGTGCGACCTTGTCGCTGTGCTCATTTATACGGTTCTTCATACTGTTCATTTTATGTACGTAGTCATCCACAGCGGCTAGCGCCGTATGGAACTGCGGAGAGTAGAGCGACTTGGCCCAGTTGAGCAGCCCGGATGTCGGCATAGCCGTAGCCATACCTTCCATGAACTTAGGGCTGATCGCATCGATGTTCTCGGTAACGGCCTTCTGGTAGATCGACGAGTCATGCGCCGAAGCCATCTCCTCCATGCCGTCATTCAGCCCCGCAGTGCTAAACGTGTTTTTCACACGTTGCGCGCCCTTGCTCAGAGCCTCGGTAGCGCTCTTCAGCTTCTTGGCATTCGGCTTAGAGGTCTTGGGGCGAGCGTACTTAGGTACGAGCGTAGCGCCAATATAGCGCATACCCTTAACTGCGGTGCTCTCCTGTTTTCCGTCCACGACCATATCGTGCGCCGCGCGGAGGATAGCGGCTACGTCGCCGTCGCTGATCTTGAGGCTAAAGCCAAGCCTGCGCGCAAAGTCACGCACGACTGTAGCTAGGCGCTGCATAATTGTAGGTTCGAGCACACCCACTTCGGAGCGCTCTGCAAGAACTTCCTCAACAGCGCGGGCCAGTGGATTGGCGTCCTGTGCGTATGCGCCCGAGTTAGCCTTCCGCCATTTATCGACTTCAGCCCTGAGGTTGGCGTTACCCCGGTAAAGTGCGGTCAGCACGCCATCAAGATTGTTCCGGAATAGTTTAGCCAAACCGACATGGCCCAGACCTTCGTGGAACAGGACAGCCTTGACGTCTTCGATGGAGTCGATGTTGTCGGCAATGAGATAGACTGTACCATCAGGAGCAACGAGACCACGCGCATCGGTAGCGCCATCGCGCTCGATAGCCGCACGCAGCCGGGCGTCCTTGATATCCGCAACAGACTTAACCACGGTTACGGGGTTAGTGCTCTTCCACTTGGATACGATGTTATCAACGAGAGCCTGCACCTGCTCTATAGGCGTACCCCTAGCGGGCTTGGCAGCGCCCCTACGGTACTTCTGGACCTTGGCTTCCTTGAGGTCGATCCGAGCATCGCGGGCTTCAACCTTCTCGGCCTTGGTATCCGCGCCTTCCGCCCTACCTAGACGCTCTTGTACTGCTGCGTTACCGATGCGCTGTTTAGCACCCAGCTTCTCGTCTTGCCGCGTCTCCACCATTGTCTTGAGTGCGGCGCGGGCCGGGTTCAGCAGGCCGTTCTTAACCGCAGCGCGGAGGCGTTGGTTGGCCTCCATGCGGGCAGCTTCGGCAGCTTCCTTTTCTTCGGCAGACGCATTGCGTGCGGTGCTAGCGGCGTCCAGTGCGGCCTTCTCTAGCTTAGCAATAGCGTCGTTGGCTACCTGTTTGCCGTTGACCATACGGTACGCATTGGGGCGGTTCATCCGCTGAAGGAGCTGTGCGCGCTGGTTGTTGTCAATCTGCCCTGCTTCGCGCGCAGCGTCCACCTCACTGACGAAGCTCTGCACCATACGAGTGGCGACGGTAGGCGCTTCCTGTTCAACTCGCGCGGGTGACTCAAGCTCTTCAAGCGCAGCGGGGGCCTCGGGGATGTACGGAGTGAGCTCCATCATCCGACCATAGACTTGGTCCGAGAAGTCCTGCAGCGTTTTGGCCTTCAGCACTTCCTCAGGCTTCTTGCCCAGCCTCGTCTCCGCTACGAGCTTATACGGTGCGTTGGTGTCCGTAGGGTCGTAGTCTACCTTGTAGACGGCATTCTCAGGAGCCTGCGCACGGAGCGCATACTCAATGTCGCCAAGGGTCTCTTCACGTTGCTCGGCCTCACGCTGCTGAAGTGCCGCAGCGCGCTCTTGGTTGGCTTGGGCTTCTTGGAGCACCTGCTCCTGTAGTGCGGCTTTCTCTTCCGACGAGGTAAACCGTTGTGCGTTGAACTCCTCGCGCTTGGCAGCTTCACCCGGCGCTTCCTGCATGGGGAGCGCGCCAAACATATCGGTGGTCTCGGTGTCCTTCGGCCTGCGACCACGCGAGTAGCGCGGGCCGGGGCCAGAGTCCGCAATGCTATATAGGTCGTCCAATGTCAGCCCGGTCGCGGCTTCCACTTCGCTCTGGAGCTCCGGCTCGACCCCGATACGCCGGATAAGCGCATCGGCCTCATTAGGTGAGAAAACGGTGCGGACAGGAGTAGGCGCAGCCTGCGCAGGTGCTCCCCCTGCCTCTTGCTCATAAGCCTGCTGCATAGCAGCCTGCTCTTCAGGGTCTACCGGAGGTGGAGCGAACTCTTGCTCGGCACCGGGCATACCGGGCGCATTGATATCCGGCTCAGGCGAGGGCTCAGCGCCCGCTGTACGCGCAGCGCGCTCCTCTTCCTGCTGCTGACGTAGAGCTTCTTCCTGTCGGGCAAGTGCATCCTTCTGTGCGGCCATACGCTTTACGACCGTGCGCGCTTCTTCCTCACTAAAGCCGCGCTGGATGAAGCGCTCGACAGCGGCATCCTTGACCTCAGGAGTAGCATTAGGCGGAAGCGCGTCGAGCTCTTTTTTGACATCTTGGGCGACCCCGGCCCGGACTTCTCGATGCCCGCCGTAAGCACCGGGGATGAGGGACGCGATACCTGCTTCAGCGGCGCGACCGGCAACGCCAGACATTAGGTCAACATCATACCCGGCGCGCTTCTGCGCTAGGTTACTAGCGTACTGCTCTTGGCCTTCCTGTATGGCTTCAGGGATAGCTTCTTCCGCCGCGCCCGCAACCATACCTCTAGGCAAGCTACGCTTTACGACTTCGCGCTCAACACCTGCTTCTGCAACCTTAGCCGCTGCCCTACGCCCGATAGCACTACTGATTTGGCGCGGGAGGCCGGTTGCCGAAGCAACAGCACCAAGAACGGTACCTAGCGCAATCTGGTCGAGATTCTCCCCGCCATATTCCTGCGCCTTGGTAGCAGCGGCGGTAGCCTGCTCTTCGTTGGCACCGTGCTCGCGCGATGCGCGGTACATAGCGTCGTAGATGTCACCCTTAATTGCGCCAGCGCCCGAAGCAGCGCCGAGCATGAGGGGAACCCCCGCACCTCCCGTAGCAACAGCAGCCCCGATAAATGGAAGCGCAGAGCCGACAAGGTTAGCGGTTGACTCCAACGGCGAGGAAAGGAAGTTCTGCCCTGCAGCTGCGATCTCCCCCAGCGCGCCCTTACCCTTGGCGGCTTCGCTGCGCGCTGCGTTGATCTTCTCCTGCCCGCGAGATTCCGAAGAACGCAGATCGTGCGCGTACTGGCTCACATCTTCTAGCGCATTGGACGCGACGTTGCCCGCACCAAAGACATCAGTAAGGGTCTTGCCTACCCCAGTAAGACCTTCAAACGCCTGAAGGGGGATATCCGCAAGGTACGCTGCTGCGTTACCGACAACACCTGACCGCTCCAGAGCATTCTCAGGCTGCGGTGGGATACCCGCTTCAGGGAACTTACCTAGGACGTCTGCGACTACCTGCTGTTTGGTCAACCCATCAGGACCGTTAACGCGGTAAATAACGCCGTTCTTACCGGTGATCTGATAGGTGGGCATTGGTTAATCCTGCTACATCTGACCGTAGTCTGTAGTTACCACTTGTTGCTTACCGCCGCCAGTGGGGGTCACTACCGGAAGCCCGGTGCTAGGGTCAAAGCCTCCTGACTGTTGACCACTCGGCATACGGTTAACGACTTCCTGCATCGCCATAACACGCAGCTCTTCATTGCTCTTGGAGTTCGGCGGTAGACGTTTACCGTTGACGATCAAATTGCCAATAGCGTTACGCCGCACGTAATCCGCAAATATATCTTTGGCAAAGCGCTCCCTGAAGTCCAACGACTCCGGACGCATAGCTGCGATATCCCTCTGAGCCGCAATCTCTTCGCGGGTGAGCTCGCCCTGCTGCTTCAGCCTCTCTACATCAAGCCCGTACCCCTTCGCAAACTGCTCGGCACGGATGCCTTCCTGCCACAGCGGGACAACTGCCTTGAAGTTCTCCGCAGCCTCCTTGCGGTCGCGGGCACCGAGCTCCATGAGACCTTCGATAGCGCGATCCTTCGTCTCCTTGCGCTCCTTCTTGCTGGCGCGGGCACCCGGCAGTGCAGCTGCTGCTGCTTCACCAATAGCCTGCAGGACGAACGGCGATTTGGATGATGCCATGTTGAAGCCGATTTCTGCGAGCGTAGCCCACATGTCTTCCTTGCGCTGCTTCTCGTAATCCTCGTCTGATGCACGTTCAGTCAGCATAGCTCGGTACTTGTCCGTAGCCGCGACCTCGTCATCCGACTTCTTGTTGATCGTACCCATCATACCCATAAGGTCTTGCAGCGACCCCGCACGGCCAGCGGCTGAGTCTGTATTACGTTCAGGTATCGCAGCTGCAGCGTTGAGACCACCAAGTTCGGAAACGTAGTTGCGTGTCTCGCTCGGGATACGCTCTGCGGGGGAGCCTGCATCGCGCCACTTCTGGTAGTTACCCGGACCCCAGTTATAAGCCATGGCCCCGCCAACATCACCGTACTTCTTACGTAGGGCCAGCGCGAGATCACTACCGACGCGGTTGTACTCCTCCGGAGTCTCCGCAGAAACAGGGTCTACACCATAGCCGGGATCACGTGCGGTCGAAGGCAGTACTTGCATAGCATACATCGCACCAGCCCGACTGCGCAGCGGCTTGCCGTTTTTATCGTAGTCGCGGCCCCGGCTCTCTTTGCGACGGATATAGTCAAGGTACTCCTTGTCCGTCATGCCACCCCCAGCAAACGCAACCAGACCGCCGCCTGCGTAGCCCTCGTCGAAGCCGCCATTGCTCGACTCGTCGAACATGGTGTCGGGGATATCGAGACCGACGATACCGCCTTCGGCCATACCCATAGGGGGACCTTCAGGTGCGGGCATAGCGCCCATTTCGGGCGGCGGTGCCATGGACGGCGCACCCTGCGGCAGCGCTTCCAACCCCCCGGGAGAGGCAGGAGAGGGCGGGGAGGCGGCGGGTGCACCGCCCATGACCTGTTGGGCGACTGTGGGAGGATTAGCACCTTCCATAGTCTGCGGACTACGCATGCGATCAATGAACATACCGGCAAGGACGCCAGCCGTGGGATCGACGATACCAAGCTGCATAGCTTGGCCGATCTTCTGTTTGTTGCCACCGTACTCCTTGGCGATGTCTTCCGGCGACTGGATGCTGAACGGCTTAGCCACTTATATCTCCTTAACCTTGGAGCATCTTGTACGTGCTATACGCACCAAGCCCGCCGCCAAGCAACTGCGATGCCACCGAGGGGGGCGGAGCATACGAGGTCTGTGTGCTGTTGAGCTGCATCGGGAGGCCGCGCAGCAGGTTGCTGAAGTACCCCAGCTGCTCCATCGGGTAGTCGCGCTGGCGCAGGAAGTCACCGTACTGCTGGTCAAGATACTGCTGCTGCATCTGCTGCTGCTGGCCCGCTGCCGCGCCCTGAGCCCCGAGGCGTTGGATATCCGCGTTCTGCTGGTACTGGCCAAGGTTACCAAGTGTCTGACCCATCTGCCCCGCAGCCTGCAGCCCTGCAAGGCCTTGACCCGCACCGAACTGACGCGACTGCTCCGAGAGGCGCTGGGATTCCATCCCTGCCATGCGGTCACGCTCGAACTGGCTCTGCGCGTTCTCGTACGCCGCCTGCTGACCGCGCGCCTGAATATCGCCAAGCTGCGTACCCAGATTGCGCTCCCGCTCAAGGGAGGCAAGGAGCTGGCGGGAGCCACCATAGGTACCCTGACGCGCAGCACCGAGGTCTTCGGCAAGCTGCGACTTCTGAGCATCCCGCGTAGCTTCGCGCTTCTGCACGTCCATAACATTCTGGGCGTACGGAGACATGTACTGTTTGGCTTCAGCCCCGCCAAACGAGCTCGCGTTGAACTGCTTCGGGTCGTACTTCTGGTTAAGCGCACCGAGGCCCGCCTGATACGCAAGTGCCGAACCAGTACCGAACTGGTTGGGTGACCCCATCCCGAGCGTGTTCTGCTGAATCTGCTGCTGCGCAGGTGTGAACCCGGCAATCCGCTGACCGCTGTAGGGAGTGTACTGCTGGTATGACTGCGCCTGCGCGCGGTTCATCATGTTCTCGAAATACGGACGTGCGTATTCCGGCAGGTTCGACGTAGTACTTGTTACGTTCTGTTGGGTTGGTGTGCTAGGACTACCCATATTAGACCCCTACCTCAAAATGCTGACTGGTAAGTTTACTGCCGTCTGGCCTGAACACTCTAGCCCAACCAACACGCCCACCGGCTTCTATAGCATCGCACTCGTTATCCCTAGCCCAAGACTTGAGTGTTTCAAACATGGGAGTTTTCCAACCCCAACCGTCAGTGCCACCGCAATACTCTATGAACAGGTACTTCTTCCGTGGGTACTGCACAAAACGGGTTATGACGACGCCCTTAATACCGTCTTCGTTGAACGCAATCCACAGCGGATATCCATACTCAACTAGGAGAGAATACACGTCTTCCAGCTCGTACTTACCCGACGCATGCTCCAGCGCGCTGGTAATATACGGCGCTACGTCTGGCCACACATCATCGATAAGTCCTTGCGGTACAAGGGAAACCTTATACTCGCTCATGCAAGCCCCCTACGTAGGTGGGTATCCGTACCACGCCCCGCGCGTTTGCGCGCCTTATGAGCCTTGTCCATGAGAGCGTAGAGCTTCTTGGTGCCGCGCTTCTCATCGCCGCCACCCACACGGCGCACCGCCTCGGACGAGAAGATTACCTCATCACGGGCTACACGCGCTTCCTGCTTACCTCCGATACGCGCAGGGACAGAGTCGCTCACACCATCACCAGCGCCGCGAACCGGGTGCCCGCCCATACGCGAGAGAAGCTCAATACCCGCGTTGCTGCTACCATTACCCAGCTCAGAGACCGTACGCGCATCCACGACGAACGAGCCATCGTTCATATTGATCTTACCGCCAGTAGCCACTTCTACCCGCTTGGTACGGTCGCCACCCGCCCCACCATAGCGACTGTAGTACTCATATGGTGTGGTAGGCGTGGGTGTAGCCGGAGTCTTGGTCGCAGGCGTAGGCGTAGGCGTAGGCGTAGGCGCAGTTACATACTTGGAGAGGTCGATGGGGCCGTAGCCGGGAATATTGATTACCCCTCCAGAAAACCCAGCGCCCGTGCTAGTGCTCACCGGGGGAGTCTTGAAAGCATGCGCCTCTTCTTTCATCGGCGCAGCGGACTGGACCGGGTACATAGAGGCAGTAACCGGGCCGGGGCTGCTAGACTGGAAGTAGGACACGAGGTCATTGAAGCCTGCGTCCTTGGAGGGGGCCTTGGCAGTGCCGCCCTCAGCTAGACCATAGACACTGCGCTCCTGCTCCGTAACCTCACTCGACGGGCGGTAACCCGGCACAGGGTTGGACGGCGTAAAGTACATAGCTTCCGAGCTATCCATGTTATACGGATCATACGGCCTAGGGGCAGAGACTTGGCGGGGGCTAGGGAGGTAGGGACCCTTATAGTTAGACTTTTCCTTACTCGGATCGTACTTAGGCATATCAGGGGTAGCCACCTGAGACACGGTGTTCAGCACGCCGGAAGCCGCCAGCATAGGCGCGGCGTTAGCGATAATACCCTTCGGGAGCCCCGCCTTGGCGGCATCACCGAACTTAGAGAAGAAGCCCGCGCCATTAGCGCCAGTCTGTGCGGCTGAGTTTGCAAGCGCTGCCTGCCCTGTCGCTGCGGCGGAGGCCGGAGTAATAGCCCCTCCAAAAACGGGCGCAGTTACGTTACCCATACCAGCCGGTGCAGCGATAGTGGGGGCAACACTGGGTATAGCAGTAGCAGCACCAGCCCCCATATTAGCACCGAGAATACCGGCCTTGTCGCCCAGTGCACCGAAGGCATTCGAAGATAGCTCACCACCAAGACCAGCAGCGCCAGCAAGGGAAGCGCCACCGAATGCACCGAGGCCTGCCATGAGACCCTTCCTCAGGTCACCTGTGAGTGCAGTCTGACCAAGGCCTACGATACCAGCAGCGAGGGGGGCACCAACGCCGGTAGCCGCCAGAACGCCGCCTAGCAGTGTGGGCAGCAGCTTGCCGAGCCAGCCAGCTTCAGGAAGGCCAGTGTGGGGGTTAGTGGTAAGAGAGCCACCCGACGCCATAGCCAGACCCTGCAGGCTGTTAACCTCGTTAGGGGTCATGTGGACAAGGACGGAGTCATCACCACGACCCATATCCTGAAGCTGCTTCGCCATCGGGTTACTAGCAACGGAGAGGCCCGGCTGCGCTGGAAGGCCACCGGTAGTACCGGGAATTTGCGGACCCAGAGTAGGACCAGTGGACATACCGGACCCACCCGCTGGGGTATAGGGGGAAGTCATCTGGGGAGGAGCCGTGAGCGCTTGCATGTAATCACCCTTACCGTATGGCGGCACTTATAACGCTAATTTAGCCGGAAGTCACGGTCTGCCACGCAGAGCCATCATAGACGCATAGCTTACCTAACGTCGTATCAAAAACCACCCATCCCGCTTCAGGAGTAAGCGCGTTCTTCTGCGCAGTGGTCACCCGCTTTGCAGCGAAGATGCCATTGAACGTATCCGCCGTGTACTTTGACGCATGGTTGGCAGCAGTCGAATCCAACTGTGAGAAGTAGAGCTCAAGCACGCGCAACACCTGCCGCATATACTGCGGGTCCCAGTGTGAAGGGGGATTAGGGAGCGGTGGAGCTTTGAACTTATCAAGGGCCATTAGCGTGTCCCATCCTGCCGTGCGTCTAGGCGCGGCGCACCCAGCTGCCACTGAACACCAAGCCCATCAGACATCACCTTGAGTGCCATCTGGCGCGCACGTGCGCGAATGAAGACCTGCTCGGTGTACTGATCGACACTCGTCTTAATGACGCTACCGTAGTCCTCACTACTCCCCTGCAGGCTGCTGCCGGGGAAGTTACGGTACCGTGTCTCAAGGGTAACTTCTGGCGATACTGCAGTGGAGCTACCAAAGCTAATGTCGGGCAGGATGCGCCGGGTCAGCATAAAGTTGTCGCCGTCACCGAGGTCAAAGTCACTCGACTCGATATAGCTCTCCATAGCCACACCATCAGCATCAAGGCCATATTCATGGTTGTAGAGGTAGCCTGATGTAGCGCCACCAGCAGTGTTTGCAGCCTGAGGATAGTGGCGGATTGGCGTATCTAGCCAAGCAGTGCGCGCAAGCGAGCCGTAGTACCAGATGCGTTCTAAGTGGTTATAGACCACATAGGCGTCGTTATAGTCGCTATCCGCAGTGGGGTAGAACCACCAGACCTCGTTCCACTGCTCATTGGTACCGCAAACAATCTGATCAGCTTGGAACATATTGATGTTGTTGAACACATGGTCGCGCAGAGTGCATGGCAGGGTCTCGACGCGCCCGGTATAGGCGTAGAACTTATCTTGCCCCATCCAGTAGGTAATGCTTGCTGCCGTGGTGACTGCACGGGGTGATGCTATGGAGATGTTGTCTGCGTACTCCTGCAGAGCAAACACGTCAGTCGTGCCGAGGAACTGTAAGGTATATAGATGCGAATCAGTCCAAACGAGAATTTCCTGCCTCGTCGGCAGTGCACGCACAATGCGGGAGCCGCGTGAAACCCTGAGATCGCCAGCGCTATTAGTGATTGTCGGAGTCCAGTCTGCAGGAGTACTCTGATCTGCCCAGCGGATCAGCATAGGGTCAAAGTCGTTAACCATCGTAGACCCGAACGGTACTGCGCCAAAGGCGATGAGGTGGCGGTCTTGCTGGGAGACCATGAGCTGCATAACCTGCGAAGGTACAGCGTCGGGGTCAAAGCCTTGGCCTGCGGCATATTCCTGCAGTGTGACCGCATGCACATCTACGTCGGGGACGTAATCAACTCCGTTGCCCCACCAATAGGCAGGGCCATTACGGATGTTCATAACTAGGTCGTTATCAAAGTTATCGAAGAACCAGTCGCGCTGCTGGAGTGGCACCCCCGATGGGGGTGTAGATGCGCTACCCCACGCACCTCGACTCCACGTGCTCGTGCCCCATCCATAGCCCAGAGTGGTTATTGCGTTATAGGGTTCGATCTCAGGCTGGACCTTATAGTCTACGTCGCTAGCTGAGTTATTCGAGGTAGCAGCAGTAGAAACGGTATACGTAAATGTATTGGCCCCGGTGACCGTTACTACGTGAACACCATTAAGCTGTTCAGCCGGAATACCGCCAACAGGAGAGACAAAACCGCTGACTTTTACAGGCTCGCCGGTAACTACTTGCGAGGGAAGAGCTGTAGTAGTGGTTACGGTAACTACATTAGACGTATTAGACACCGCGAAGGTATTAGACCCAACCAGTGGGTCGGCGAAAGGGGTGATATCAGAATACACACCATTGATCTCAAGGTAGACCTTGGTGTTAGTGCCCAGTGCGAGGATATTGGTCGAGTATGTGGTGCTCCAGTTCCACATATGCCTACAATAACCACTAAATGCGGTGGGGGTCGCCTTAGCCCAACCCCCTAGCTTCTCTGGGTATCCGGAACGGAAACGAATCTTGTCGCACTCGTACCACCCACCCTCGTTCGAGTAGGTAGTCTGGTCCCGGTTAACCCCCGGCTTGAACTGGAGCTTGATGAAAGGCATCAGCTGTCCCTTAGTTAGCCTGCATGATAACCCAGTTGGTGCCGTCACTCACCAGCGTAGCGAACTTACCATCAGTGGCTGCAAGAATGGCTGTACCCGCTGCAGTCGAGTTCATGGGTACCACATTAGACGACGCTGAGATAACCGTATGCGGCTGCACGTTCTTGACCGTCAGGATACGCCCAGTGAACGAAGCTGCTGCAGGTAGTGTCAGGGTGACGGTACCATTTCTATTGGCGATGATCCAGTTGTCGGCAATACCAACAGTGTAGGTAGCATCAGTGACCGTAACTGGCGCGTTGTAACCAACCGCACCACTGACAGCGAGTGCCTGAGTAGGTGCAGAATTACCTACACCGACATACCCATCGCTAGTGATGCGCAGCCGCTCGACGGGACCCACACTAGCCGAGGTATTATCGGCGGTACCAAACACAATTGCTGCATCGGGGGTGGGGGTTTCCGTAACGACAGTGATGAATGCTTTGGGGCCAGCACCCGGTGAGGAACTGTCCGCACTATACCAATCAATCGTACCGAGCTGCTGGTTAGCGCCAACAAAAGTACCCGTGTCGTGGAACCGGATGCGATTAGCAGCTTGGGGTACCGTAGCAATTGTTATGGGGGAGCCCGAACTACCTACCGTCTGGCTAATCGAAACCTTATAGGGGCCGACACCGCCAATTGAAGGCGGTGTAACCTCGGTGATATACGTCCCTACAGCAATACCGGGACCCCAAATAGGTTGCCCAACTGCTAGCGTACCAGTGGCTCCAGCCGTAACAGTAAGGGTAATACCTGAGATATACCCCGTGACATCGGTACCATTCTGGAAAGCTGTTAGCGCAATTTTTGCAGTAGTCGTATCGCCCGGTACACCGCCGAGGTAGAGGCTACCGTTGAGGTAGTTAGCCGCAGTGCTTGACGCGTAGAAGTTCCATGCTGAGCCGCCACCAGTAGCAATAGGGACCTCGCTACGGAAACCATATACAGTCTTACCCGCTGTGATTGCTGCAGCGCCGGGGTTGCCCATGCGGAAGCCATAGTTAGTAGCTGCGCTTTTGAAGCCGTTCGAAACAGCATATCCCGTCTGTTCTGTGATAGTGCTGTCTACGTTATACGTACCCTCGCCGATGCCGTTATGGTAGAGTTCAGCAATAGTGTACCCAGTACCACCATTACCTGCAGTATTCAGGGCACTGTAATAGCCTCGTGCTACAGTGACGACATCTGGCTGAATAATACTAATGAGGCTGAGCGCCTGCGCGTTCCCGCCGACACCAGTGACTGGCAACCTGAAAAGAACCGATGCTGTGGTGCCGATGTCACCGCCGATAGAGACCTTGGTCCCGTTATCTTGGACGGAGCTCAGTGCCAGTGCACCCGTACCGTTGCCCTTAAGCAGATAGTTAGCAGTGAATGTAGCCGCACCCGTGCCGCCACTAGCGACTGGCAGTGCAGCGCCCAGCGTGAGGGACGTAAGGTAATTTACTGCATCTACAACGTTGGTACCATCGTTATATACCCACGTGGTCTTACCGGTGGGGACGGCGATGCCGGTGCCCGTAGCATTTTTGACCGTAACCGTGCCGTCAGTGCCGTTGTTGATGATGTACGGCTTCTCAATGGCGGGCACAGTCAGATTGCGGCTAGGCCCACTCAAGGTACCGGCCAGATCGAGACGTACGTTACGCGCGGGCTGAGAGGCATTGCTATCTACGAGGTCTAGCGTCCTGCTAACGCCCGCGAATGTAACGGTCGCAGAGCCAACAATAGCCTCTTCAAGAGCTGTACCTAGGTTAATATTAGTAATAGCGCCCCACGTGGTGTTGTTCTCACCAGTGGCCATCAGCTGAATTTTCAGGCTGCTGTAGGTACTAGGCATATTTCTTCCTCATGTAGGTATCTGCGTCCAGATAACGGTATTCCCATCTGCTACCGGGACCCAGCTACCAGATTGAGAGTCGTCCACCGGCCCCCAGTTAGGAGTTTGGTTATCGTTGATCTGGCCCCATACAAGAACACCGGCAATGCTACCCGACGCCTGTACACCTAACGGATATACATTAGAATTGCCAACCTCGCTAGTCTCACCCAGCAATGCCGAAGCCGTTGTGCCACCTAGGTAAACCTCGGTAGATACAGATACGCCCCCATTTACGGTATCTGCTACGGATATAGTCTCAGCTACTGCGCCGGAGGCAGTGCTGGATGCGCTCTGCGCGTCAGTGGGTGTAGCAGTCTCAGCTACTGCACCGGAGGTAGTGATGGATGCGCTCTGCGCGTCAGTGGGTGTAGCAGTCTCAGCTACTGCACCGGAGACAGCGCTGGATGCGCTCTGCGCGTCCGTAAGGGTAGCAGTCTCGGCCACTGCGCCGGAGACAGCGCTGGATGCGCTCTGCGCGTCCGTAAGGGTAGCAGTCTCGGCCACTGCGCCGGAGACAGTGCTGGATGCGCTCTGCGCGTCCGTAAGGGTAGCAGTCTCGGCCACTGCGCCGGAGGCAGTGCTGGATGCGCTCTGCGCGTCCGTAAGGGTAGCAGTCTCGGCCACTGCGCCGAAGGCAGTGCTGGATGCGCTCTGCGCGTCCGTAAGGGTAGCAGTCTCGGCCACTGCGCCGAAGGCAGTGCTGGATGCGCTCTGCGTGTCCGTAGGTGTAGCAGTCTCGGCTACAGTAGATGCTGCAGGTGCAGCAAAGTTGATCCCGGTGTTGCCACCGCCATCGGTATTGCCATTAGAGGTGTAAGCGTTCCACACAGCACCGCCCGTCGCGGTGATATCGCGGAAGGTCATCCCGGTGAAATTGACCGTGCCAGATGCCTTACTGATCGTCGCCGGGGTGCCGTTGGTCGCCGAGCGCAGGGTGCTGTTTGTCAGCGTAACAGTCGTAACGGTTGTCGTTTGGGACGCGGGGAGTTCGAGTACGCCAGTCGAGGCTTGGATCGTGCCAAGAACGGGGCTCGAACCCGAAAGCGTCAAGGTGCCAGCGGAGTTGATGACGGTCAGGTTGGCGCTGTTCGCATTGCTCAAAGTGCGCGTTGCGGCGGTCGTGAACTCGATAATCGAGTTTGCACCAAAGGTTCCGCCAACGACGTCACTCGTGCTGGTGCCAGTGACGACAATCCTGCCGCCGCTCATATTTATAGTCGGGAAGCTTACGTCAAACGTGCCGAGGGTAATAGACCCCACGGTAAGTGTATAGGTTCCGATGTTAAGTGTTGAGCTATCAACGAAATTCAATGCTGTGGCACTGACATCGCTGCCAAGAGTGGTGGTTACAGTGGTCCCAGAGCTTATATAGGATGCCAGTTGGCCCCCAAGTGTGCGCCCGTTGGTTATCAGCGTGCCATCGACGACCAACGCGCCGCTGCCGGTCCAGCCCCCAGACCCGCCGCCAAGGCCAGTGGGGATCGTAAAGCTCGAAAAGACCGCCGTACCCGAGTTGGAGATCGTGCCGGTGAAGCCACTCAGAGTGAGTGACGATACTGCGCCCGAAGCCGTAATTGTTGGCGCGCTGCTGGAGCTAGTCAACGTCAGGGCAACGCGCGAAGTCCCTGCCGAAACTGTGGTTGAGAACGCGGCGGTGTTGACCGTCACCGCTCCGGGGTTGGTCGTGGTGCCTGCAAGGCTCAAGACGGTTCCGGTAGCAGTCGCGTTGATGACAGCCGAGCCGGTGGTGCCGAAGTTGACTGTCGCGCCCGATACGGACGACAGGGCGGAGGCGGTCAGCACCTTGCCGTTGATTAGCAGCGAAGCGCCGCTGGTACTGAGCGTGACGGCACCGACTGTGCTGAAATCACTGCCAAGCGTGACGTTGGAACTGGCTGAATTGAGCGTCAAGGCCGCGCCAAGAGCCACGCCGTTGGTGTTGAGTGTGTTGGTCGAAGCGCCAACAGTTATCGTGCCAGTCCAGCCTGTGGCTGTCACCCCGCTGGCGGCGATGGTCAACCCACCCGCGCCGAGAGACATGTTGCTGGCGTTGACGAACGTCAGTGTGCCGCTCGACGGTGCGGCAAGGCTCAGACTTCGGATGCCCGTCCCTACGGTGCGGGTCGCGGTATAAGACGCAGAGGAGGTCGCGCTGTCGAACGTGACATCATCGGAAGCGCCCGGTACTGCTTGCCCGCCCGCACCGCCCGATGTCAGCGCCCATTTAAGACCAACGGTGGCGTTCCACGCAAAAGCGCCTGCAACAACGCCAGTTGATACAGCGAACCGAGCCATTTATGCCTCCTACCTCATGCGGAGGCCGTTACAAAGACAGCGTGTATGTGACGCTAAGGGTATCCCCGCTCACCAGAGAGCGATCACCCCCCGTGAAAAGACCTTCTGAGAACAGAATACCCGTTGTGCCGCCCTTAGTATTATTGGAGATAAGGAAGCAGCCTTTGATCGTAACGGTAGCATTGATTGAGAACGCCACAGCTGCCGACGTAGTTTTCGAACCTGCTGAAGCCGCAGAGAACGAAGGTGCGGGACGTGTAGCTTCTGAGTAGGCAGTAGATTCAGTCCAACCCGCGTGCGAGGCCGCAGTATCAGCAGCCGACAACGCACTGTAACCAGTGGAACTGATCAACCCGAGGTACCATGCAGCAGTGTAGGCCGAGCCCGATAGGTACTTGTCGAGCATGTCGTTCTTGCCGACCGTGGTGACGAGGTTGTGGATCGTCTCCGACCACTTGATATTGCCATCGGCATCACGGCACTCGATAGTGTACGTACCTACGGGGTTAACCATCTCACCGCTAAACCCCGAGCGCCCGATACCAGCCCCGAGCGCATCGCGCGCATTCATCTTTTCCATTACTGAGTACCCCCTTCAAGCTGGGTCTCAAGGAACCAGCGCTGCTGCATGCTACCCTCGGCGTCCGCGTAACGGACAAGATGACGGAGGCCACCGCTGTCGCGGTCGTACTCGGTGTCTATAACTTCGCCTTGGATAACAGGCTGGATGAGGCGAACCACGTCTCCGGTATTAAACGCCATCGATCTTACCCTTCTTATTCGTGCGCTTGGACTTAACTGACCACATAGCCGCAGCGATTGCGGCAAGTGCGCCGGCAAGCGACACAGCGGTCTCGGAGTCAACCCAACCACGAGCTACAGCGAAGCCGCCCACAGCCGCGAGAAGGTTACGCGTTACACCGTAAATTTCTTCCTTGGTCATCTTATTTCTCCTTCGGATACGCCTTCCAAGGCAGCTCCCAATGCGGGCCGTCCTTGAAAGTGCGCCAGTCACCGCCCCACTGGATCGGGACGTTCTCTGCCTTCGCCGCGTCCTTCACGACCGCAGCAAGCTGATGGTACAACGGCCAGTCCCAACGGACAGTGCCGCCAATCATGGGTGCCAGATCAACCGCGTGGCCAGTCAAGTGGCGGGAGTTCATCGTCTTAGTAGCACCAGCAGCCATGAGCTGCTTCTGCCGGTCAAGCGTGCGCAACCCCTCCAGCACGGTGAAGTCGAGCGGCGACATGGCCACAGCCTTCTTGACGACGCGGACTAGATCAGGGTGAACCCCTTCAAGCCGCAACAGCGAACGTTGACCTAACACAATAGCCATTACATCAGGTTCCTGAGCTTATAAGTGGTGGTGAGATACACGCCGGTCACGCTATCTACCAGATTGGCGACCGCACGGTTACCCCTGCAAATCTTCTCGTGGTTCTTCTCGATCCACTCCGCGTCCTCGACGAGGATCATCAGGATATCCTCAGCCTTGGTCTTGGGGGCAGGGATGGTACCCACCAGTTCAAACGCACCCTGATACGCCTCTACCAGAGTATCGATAGCCTCAATAACCTCGTCGTAGAACGCGCCGAGCGCCTGATGCCGCGCATAACCACCAACACCATGAGCACGCCAATGCTCAAAGTGGGCCACGTTACGGGCATAGAAGACGCGGGCGATGAGCTCTTCGATCATCATGCGATCCGGATGATGGCGGTGGTGCTAGTCGGCGCAGGGAAGATGATGGTAAAGTCACCAACCGTAGACGTTTTATCCGAACCAAAGTCCAGCACGCACACCGTAGGGTTCGTCAGGGTGGTACCTGAGTTAGAGAGTGCCGAAGGCGTGGCATTATAAATCAGCGCCCCGCGAGCCGTGATCGTCGAAACAGAAAAGGTAAGGTCGGAGAAGTCTGTAAACCCCGTGCCACTCGATTCAGTACCGTTCGAGGTAGTAACCCCGAGACGGGTGAGCGTGCCACCACCAGCGGTGTAACCCGTGCCAGTGACTTCGTTGGTTGCCGTATAGGCAGTTGTGTTGGCGTTAAGTGTAGCCACCGACGTATACAGCGCCAGCTTGAAGGTGTCGCCACCAGTAACGCGGAAGTCGTGCACACCGAGCATAAGCTCAGCTTTAAAGCTAGTGCACATGGATTGCGTAAGCGCCATTCTGGCCTCCTTATACGTCGAGGATCGGGATCAGCTCTGGGTGCCCCGCCTGCATGAACTTGTTTGTCAGGGTGACGTTATGTGAGCGTACTACCTCGTGCATATAATGGATCAGCACATTGCGGATGTTATCCTTGAAAGCTTCGGCCTGCTCGCGGATCGCCGGGTGCGCGCTGCTTCCGACATAGATGATTTTGTCGAGGGCGCGTTCAGCGATCTCTTCGGGCGTGGAACCACGACCACTAGTGGCCATGACCATAACGTCCCCAATGCTACCTGTTGCCGGATCAAACATATCACCTCACCGGATAGCGGACTTGGCCGCTACGATACACATCCTGACGGTTCTTGCCTTCACCAAACTGTTTCAGCATAGCTAGCGCATCATCGTACCGCTTCTGGTACTCGGCCATGACATCGTTCTCACCCTTCATGAAGGTATATGCCTCAAGTAGGGAGCCGTAGAGCAACACGCTATCAAAGTTATCACCGAGCCACGACGTCCCTGCGGTCACAATGGACGGAGGATAATAGAAGTAGTGTAGCTCTATAGCGTAGTTCGCGTCGGGGGTCGGACCTAGGATAAACGAGTTCTCGTCAAAATAGGCATAGCAGTAGGGGAGCCCTCTGTCGTTCGGGTTCGGATAGGCCTGCCGGATGAAGTTGACATCCTTATTGAGTAGATACTCATAGTTCCCGCTGCCATCTATGACGGCGATAGAGAAGGTAGAGAGCCAGTCAGTGGGGACAGAAAGGTACTTGTTCGATGCCGTGCAGTTGCCGGTTACGTTCTTACGTAGGTCCAGCAGCTGGACTGAATTAAATATACGCTGCTCGGCTTCCTTGATGAAGGTATCAATCTGCTCAGCAGACGTCAAACCCCCGATACCAGCGGTATTGGGGAACTGGTTTTCCGTATAGGACCTAATTGACGCTGCGAGCTTGGTGTAGTTCATCAGCCCATCTTCTTGCTGTGCCCGGTACCCTTGGTAGCCGCACCCGTGCCGCGCATCTTCTGCGTCTGGGTGTTAGCAACCGTGTTGGGGTAGCCGTTGTTGCCCATCGGGCCCGAGTACGACTTAGGCTGGCCATACTTGCCAATGTCCTTGGTGTGCTCAGCCATTCTTATTGACCTTCCCCATATCCTTCGAAGGCTTCTTGCCCGACTTCTGGTTGGCAATCTTGGCGAGATTGCGCCCCATCTTCTTCATCTGCGAGTTGGTCTTACCACCTTTGGCCATGTCTCACTCCTAGTATGCTTGGTTAGAAATATACCATACGTCCCCGAGCCTGCCTAGGCTCTGATGTAGCCTAAGGCAGTACAGAAATATTGCCCCCTATACCCGAACCGCCGACCCAGTAGCGAAATGCCATTAGCTGGTGCTCCTACTTGAGGGGGTCACGCCATGAAGCCTTGAAAGATGTAGGTTGAACCTGCAACCGGCGTACCGATCCACGTAAACGAACACCCGCTCAGATAAGGCACACTGGCACCCGAGCTTTCCGAGATCACCTGCGCGTAAGCTCCGGGAGTTCCGGTGTTGCAAAAGCATTGCTGGACGAACGGAAACACCGCTGTTGGGTAGGCTATATCGGTGCCCGCGACTGTGGGGAAAGTGATACGGCACTGTGGATTGGCTGCGGGACCAGTTCCAGCAACGATTGTGATGCGCCAACGCCCCGCGAAGGAGTTGGCATAGGGCGTAATGACCGCGCCCGCCCCCCAATTCACGAGACGAAAATCGCCTGCTATACCAGACCCGTCAATGGTGCCGCCAACAAGAGCCGTCCCTCCACGCTGGATAAGCTTTTGTGGCCGGAAAACGCCGTCGAGATACAGATTACCTGCAGCGCCTCGGTACAAGGCCACATCCAGCGAAGCGGTGCCGTCGCCCCAACTCTGCCGTCCAGATGCCAAGCGCTGATAAAGCGCAAAAGCCGAGCGCGCACCCGTCCCTTCATCCACCGTGCCCGTGCGCTCAATCGGATCGGTCGAAGACGGCATATATGTATCGTTCAGTTCGCGCGTGAACGAATAGAAGCGGTATTCCTTGGCAACTGTGGTCGAACGAACCTGATCGTCCACAAGGAAGTCGGACACAGACAGGCTGGAACCCATGCGGCAGTTCGCCAGCGAGTAAAACGATACTTTTGTGCCGGTCAAAAGCAGGATGGCATTCGTAACAGGAGTGCCGCCGCCGAGCGGGTTGCTCGGGATCGTGTTGACGTTTTCAACCGCCACAGTCACGCGCTCCATCATGTGAAGCTGTACCGTATTAGGCGAATAGGCCGTCGTGCTGGAGGCCGAGCTATCAATCTCATGCTTCAAGTCGCGGAAAACAATATCCTCCGCCGCCATGTTCTGCGCCGCCGCCACGCGCAGCGAGCCGTCGAGCATGATCAGCGCAGGCTGATAGGTTAGCGCAGCGCCCGCCGCGTCAACCGTCTGCGACACGCCGCCGATGAAGTCGCCCTGAATATCATCAAAGACGAGGCTATGCGTTCCGCGATTGGCGTTATAGTCGAAGTGGATCACCGACCCGCCAAGATACCGCCCCCACAGCCTGCGGAACCGCCCCGGCAGCGGAATGACGTTGCCGTAGATCGCATCTTGCGCGAAGTTGTGAAACTCGCACTCTTCAAAATAACAGTTCTGGATGGCATAGACACCATCGAAGGCAATTGCGCGCCCGGTGGTATTGGTAACATCGCCCGGCCCGGTCCAGTTGCCGCGAAAGCAGACCCGCGAAATGCTGGTATCAGTCAGGCTGTCGCCCGTGTAGATTGAGCCCGATGCAACGGTCTGCGACTTGTTGACGGTATAGGTGCCCACGCCGCCCGTGCCGGTGTCGGCGCTCGGGATCGTCGTTACCGTAGTGATGGCGACGTTCTGCGCCGCGCCGCCAATGGTGTACGTCCCGATACCGCCTGTACCTGACCCGAAACCGGTGATTGTTGCGGTCGTGAACGCGCCCGTAATCTGGTCGCCCACCTTGATCTGACCGGCAGGTCGTCCAAGGGCCGTGACTTCAAAGATGTTCCCCGCCCCGCCAAAACCGTCGCTGATCTTCCCCGTCACCACCGCCCGGCGCGAAATGATCTGCGTTCCGAAGGTGATAGTGTTGGCTGCGTTCTGGAGACCATTGCCCACGCGGATTATGCCGTCGGGCACCACTGCCGTAACGGTCAGCGTGGTGCCGCTGATCGATCCGGTGAACTGCGCCGTGCGGGTTGAGTTGGCGTTGAAAAGGATCATGTTGCCGTTGTAGCCAGCCTTGGCAACAAGGGTCGTCTGCGAGCCGCGATTGAGCCAGCCATTGGTCGGCGGGCCGCTGTTGCTGGTCCCCGCGCCGCGCCCGCGCAAGTTGACGTACTGGTAGCCCTGAATATCGGCATCAATCACATAGGTGCCGAAGCCGAGATCGATGTCAGGGTGAATGCCGCCGTTGCTGTTAAAGGCTATCAAGTAGGCGAGCTGGATTGCGCAACGGTCCACCGAATTGGTCAGGCTGGTAGCGAACGGATAGACCGCCTGCGCCGCAGCAAGCGTGCCGTAAAACTCCGAAAGCGGGTGCAGCGTGCCGTCGCCTACTGCGCCGAGGTTCTTGACGTTGATCGTGTTTGCAGCAAACTTAGAGAGGGTGCTAGGAACGGTGTAGCCGTTCATACCAGCGGCATATCCGATCAAAGCCGCCCCCTCGCCCGCAGCAGTCGAGGCAAAAGCGGCAAAATTTTCATTCATATCAGCGGCATAGATAACCTCACCACTGACGAAGGTATTAGGAATGGGCATACTCAAACTCCAGAGACCGTAAGTCTATATATGTTAATTGTTAACCATATAGGCATCTATCCCAGCGGCTTTCATCATATATACCTACAGTATAACTTCCCGCGTCTACGACTACCGAGCCGATACCACCCTGCATTTGTAGCACATCTACAAGCCCAGACAACTGGAGTGGGTTATTGAGGCCCACGGGGTTCCAGCCCCACTGGATCACACGGCTACCGCCCGATGGGCCACCAAAAGCAAGCGAGTTAATATCAGGTACTTCGCCGTGCGTCTCTTCCTTAAGGCCGGTAAGGCCCGCCTGCCAGTACGTGGTATCCGGGCGCGGGTTACGCAGTGCCTGAGGATCATCTACCGGATACATACCAAGCTGCAGCTGTGGCTGATCAGGTTCCCAGCACGTGGGGCACACGAGAATATTGACGTTCTTCGTCTTGATGACGAGTTGCTTAAGCTCCTTGAGCTTATAGCGGAATCCGCAGCGGTCGCACTGCGAGATAGCCCGCTTACCAGAGGCAAACCGGTTAGGCACAGATCACCTAAAATACTGGCGCGGTGCAATCCGCAGCGCAGCCTTTTCACGGTCCTCGTTTGCCGCCTGATCCCAAGCCTCGTCATACATAGCCTTAAGCATCTCTACGCGCGGGAGAGCGTCAGGTAGCTTCATGGAGAGGTGGTAAGCCAGACCGGCCACCATGCACGGCAAAAAGCGGAACGGGATATCCTGTGTAGCCACGCCGGTACCGGTATCTTGGATACGGCGAAGCCGCCAGTATACGAACGTATAGTAGTTGGACTGCTCCGGCGCGGGCCACACGTTGATCTGGGGGTTCTTAACCCCCGTAGGAGTGGTCGCACCTGACTGGCGGTTAATCCACACCTGAATAGGACGCCCCTGCGCGTTCTTATTCGGGATCGTGGCGTAGGTATCGACGCTAATGCGGTTGATATTGATATCGGTCTGCCCCTGCCCGCTCTGGGTACGGATGACGTGCTCTATGAGGTCGATTGTATCGACGGGCAGGTCGTATGTGATCTGACCTTGCACCATGGCAATGCTGCCCTGCTCAACCGTCCAGAGGTTAATACCCCGGTTAGCCCACTCAATCGTGAGTAGATTGAGACTCCGGCGAGCGGTACGAAAGTCGTAACCAGTCCTAAGCTCGGCACCGCAGCGCTCGAACGCCTCCTCAACCAGCTCGTTGAGATTCAGATTGAACGAGGCAGTACCAGTCGTGGTCATCTATAACTCGCTGTCTTCTTGGCTATTGTCTTGGGCTGCTTGACGAACTGCTTGCCCGCCTTGGTGCCCTCACGCTTAGCCTTGGTTGTAGCAGCATATTCGGAAGATGTCAGCGCCTGCCGTGCCTTCTTAGGGAGGTAGCGCTCGCCGGTAGCCTTGGCACCCTGCGTGGACGGCTTGCCCGACTTGGTGCCCCAGTCCTCCTTGATCCATTTGGACAGGGATTTCTGCGCTTCCGTCTTGGGGCCAGAGTAACCTCCACCAGACTTCTTGTACCGCTGGGTCGCAAGTTCAGCCTTGCGAGCGGACCACTGACCCGGCTTTCCACCCTTATCGCTAGCCTTCACACTAGCGACAACACGCTTCCATTTGCCTTCGTCAGTATGCCCGGCCACTTACTTCCCTTTCTTGAACCCCTTCAGCACCTGCGCGAAGCGGGCACGCTGACCGAGCTTACCGGGAGCCTTCGCAGCTTTGGCCAGAGCCTTACTCGGAATCTTCTTACCTTCCGGCACGCCCATCTGCTTGTGCAGCGCACCGGGCTTCTTGATGGCCTTGGAGATATCCAGCTTGCCGCCCTTGGCCATGGCCTTGTTGGGCACCTTGGACTTCTTCATGTCACCCATGCCGCGAGACGCGCGCATCAGCACATACCCCCGCGCTTCATGGCAACCTGCTTGCCCTTGGTCTTACCCTTCTTAGCAATACCATCGGCGCGGGATGACACAGAGCCACCAGCAGCGTAGCCCATCTTACCCATAGCGCCGAGCTTAGGCTTGGGTGCCGGAGCCGCCTTCTTCGGCGTGGGTTCGTAAGGCGTACGGTTACCGCGAGCCACGATAGCCTTATCGCTACCAAGGGTAGCGCGGTAGGTGTCGATAGGCTTGCGCTTCGACTCCATGAGCGGCTTGGTCTTCTTGTCTACCATCTTGTGTTCCTTTCAGCGTGCTTTGGTCTTGCCACGGATGGCGCAACCGTCGATGGAGCCACCCTTGGCGAGCTTCTTGGTGGTAAACGCATCAGGGTTATTACGCCATGCAGGCACACCCGCCATATCTTTAGCTTCCTTATCCTTCTTGGCTGCTGCCTCTGCGGCAACATTACGGCGTTGGCGTAGGCCCTCCAGCGCACCCCTCCTGACCGCCTTAATAGGGGTAGGGGCGGCCCTCTCTTCCACATAAGAAGAAACGTCCTTCATCCCCGGAGTACGCTTCAAGAAAGAAGGGGCACCCACGCTACCAAACGGGCCAGCATCTTGAGGGGGGTTCCCACGCACGACAGGAGGGGCACCCTTGGGGGTAGGGGGCGTTCTACGCTCGGCGGGGGCCTTAGCAGCAGGCGCATCGCGCTTGACAGTGGGCTTAGGAGTAGAACCCGCCATACGGGCTACCTTCTTCTCTCCGCGCCATGTGAAGGTCTCTTTATTCGGATCACGGCCAGCCTTGATCGCTGCCGCACGAGCAGCCTTGAAGGCGGAACCGAAGCTGCCTGCGTCAGACATACCTTGCTTCGTCTTTGCGCCGATCTTGGAGACGGCTTCGTCCAGACCCTTGTCCAGACGCTTCGTCGAGTACGCGTGAGGCGAGGCCGAAGAGGGCTTATCGATAGCCATCTGGACACCAGATATACGCGAACCGTACTTCTGCAGGTCTTTATCCTTGAGCTTACGTGCCATCACTTCTTCCCCATCCAACGCTGCACAGTCTCCGTCTCGTAGATACGGATAGCCGTCCACACAATCGTGAAGATCGCTGCCACTGCCGGAAGCACGCTGATCATAGTCCCCAGCACAGTTGCAAACGATAACACGTCTATAGCATATTTTGTGGCTTCATCATGGTCAGTCATGTCAGCAGTCCCACTTCTGCAAAGACAATGCCTTACGTGTCGGGCGACCCTTCTCGTCCTTCATAGGACCGGGCATTCCCGACATCCGGGCACAGAAGCTCTTGCGGCGACCCGCAGCTTTAGGCGACTTCTTGGCCTGCTCCGAGCTTACGGGCGGCTTCAGATTCATACCCTGCTTCTTTGCGGAGGCACGCCCTTTGGCGTTAAGGCCACCCTTAGGGTTCTTGCCTTCCTTACGAGTCCAAGCCGGAGTTTTTGCCATTACACGAACCTCCCCTTGGTCTTACCCTTGGTAGCGCAGCCATCAGCGCGCGACGAGGCCGAGCCGCCCTTAGCCATCTTCTTGGCCTTGGCTTTGCCGCCACGCTTCATACCGTCACCTGAGTCGGACACCACAGTATCGCCCTTGGCTGCTTTAGCGGCTTTACGGCGTTTCTCATCCGCCGTGTCGGTTTCACCGATAACATGCATAAGTGGACTGATCTTGCGTAGGTTGCCGAACATGCCTTCGCCGCTGGCCATACCGTAGACTGGGGAAATAGACCCGAGAATCTTGTCGAGCTTAGCCATTACACGAACCTCCCCTTGGTCTTACCCTTGGTAGCGCAGCCATCAGCGCGCTTGGAGGCAGAAGAGACCGAGCCGCCCTTAGCATAACCACGAGTTTTGTAGCTCTCGATAAGGCGCTTACGGCCTTCCCCCGAGTCTTTCAGCACCCGAGCCTTAAGACGCTTTGCAGCGGCGGCGCTATGCTTGATGCTCTTACTAGTTGGGAAATCGCCCATAGTATCATACGCATCTTCGCTGCTTTTAACCTTATTCGCTTTATCGCCGTAGTAGCTAGCAGCCATAGACTGAGACTTCTGCAGGGCATGGTCTGCAGTATCAACCTTATCCCAGAACGACTTGCTATCCTTCTGCATAGCACGGTAATAGTTTTTCTCGTAGGGGCCAGTTTCCGTGAGTTTATCAGCGTTATTCTTCTTAGCCATTACACGAACCTCCCCTTGGTCTTACCCTTGGTAGCGCAGCCATCAGCGCGCGACGAGGCCGAGCCGCCCTTAGCCATCTTCTTGGCCTTGGCTTTGGCTTTGACCTTGCCACCTTCAGCAAAACGGAAACTAAGTCTGGCACCGACACCACCCGGTGCGTACGGGCCGGGAGCCCCTGAACCAGCAAACTGCACTGCAGAAGGCATCTGAGCCGGGCTAATCCCGCCAAAAGTGAGCTTGGGGCCGGTAATGGGTTTGCCAGCCGGGCCTCTGGAGGAGGTAATACCCCCCTTCATGTCATCTGCGGCCCTGCTAGACCTCATCTTAGACAGATCAAACTGAGACGGGCTAATCCCACCCTGAGGAGCCATAACCGTCATAGGTGCACCGGCTGTAGTAGGCCCGCCATCAGCAAAGCGCTTCATCTTCCTAGCCATCATGCAACCTCCTTTGCAGCGGGAGCAATCATCGGGTAGAGGGCGTCCCTACCGAAGTCACCTTCATACTCTTGCACGCCCATATGGCCGAGCTTGATGGCCGGGTCGATCCAGACTTCGAAACCGTGCTCGCGGGCGCGGTCACAGAAGAGATAATCCTCCCCGATATACCCCTCGTCGGTCTTCATGAAATCGAACATACAGGGGATACTACGGTTGGAGCGCGTATCCTCGTAACGCCATTCGGGGTGGGCAGCGTCCAGCGTCTCAAACACATCGCGGCGTACAAGCATGAACGCTGTAGCTACACGTTTGGCGCGGACGAGGCCCATACCGTTCATGGTCAACTCGTTGTTCTCGTCATAGTCCAACGTAGCAATATAGGTCTTAACCTCACTACGCGTGCGGGGCACACCTGCGACAATACCCTTCTTAGGGTCAGCGCCCCAAGCCATGAGGCGGAAGATATCATCCGGCTCAAAGTTGATGTCGCTATCGATGAACATCAGGTAGTCGCAGTTAGACTCCAGCATATCCTGAGCAAGCAGGTTGCGGGCACGGCTGACCACCGAGCACCCGCAGATGGAGCCAATCTGAATGTCGATCCCGTGCTGCATTGCCCGCGTTGCAAAGCGCGTCAACGAAATAGCCAGCTTCAAGGAGACCTTGAAGTCATAGGCCGGAAGAGCGAAAAAGATGCTCTTTCCGGCTAGATCGTAACTGCGTTGAGCCTGCATATATCACCCATAGAAAACTGAGACGTAGCAGTTCGTGAGCGTAGCGTAGACGTTGGTCTCGAACAACACACCTTCACCGGGGATGATGACGTTATGGAACGCAGCGGTCGCAGGTACGTCCACCTCTAACCTAGCAGTACCGCCAGAACCGCCATCCTTAAGGATAACAGTACCCGCGCCAGCCCCAGTCGAAGTGATAACCATACCCTTGACGCGGGTGCGGTAGCCCACAAGACTACCACTTGCATTCAGGTGGACATTTTTGACGTCGTATTGCATGCCCATAGGGAGGCCCTCCTATTGAGCTATTACGCTGCGCCAAACACCAGAACGCTATAGGACGCAGCTGCGGGGTCAACTGCCAACGCCGTGATATTGGTGGCGCGGATCGTGACCGTGTTGGCCGCTGAGACGAACGCGTTGAAGATGATACCCGCAGCGGGAGCAGCGGGAAGGGCCATAGAGACTTCGTCCCCAACAGCTGCGCCGGTAACCGTGATGGTCAGGTCTGCCTGCGCAGCGGCAGCAATAGAAGGAAAGTTAAGAGAAGCTGAAGCGGTACGCAGTTTGGTAAGCGTAGCGCCAGTAGTCTCGGTACCTGTAGTCTCGTCGATCGTGACGATCTGGAAGCCGTTCTGTGAACGTACGGGACCGCTGAAAGTCGTGTTAGCCATCGAATATCTCCGTGTAGCAGCACATTCCCACACCGTCTCTGCTACGTCTGCTAGGTCAGTCGGTGCGGGATAGATTCCTAGTTAAGTAGGTGTATCACTTCTGCAGGCATAAGAAAAGGGGGAGACCGAAGTCTCCCCCTCCCCCTGTTTCCTTAGGCAGCGCCTTCGGAACCGTACATGCCCAGCGGGTCAGACCAGCCGAACGAGTAACGTTCACGGGCCTTGTAGCGAACGTTGCCGGTATCGAAGTCACCGTCCATCGAGTTCGACATGGGAGTACGAACGAAATGCTTCAGGCCGTTCGGCACATCGGTGGTGAGGAACCACGCGTCCGTATCGGTCAGGAAGTGGTTGACGGCGTAGCCTTCGGGGATCGACCCGTTCGACTTCAGGGCGTTGATGTCGTTGTCCGCAGTCGAGACGCGAAGTTCGGTCTCAAGCAGGCGGGTGGCGACGAACATCAGGCTCGGCGGGATGACCAGCTTCTTCGGCTTCGCAGCGATAAGCAGACCACGTTCATCCGTCCACGCCGCAATCTGAATGACCGCCGCTTCAAGCGACGTTTCGTTCAGATCGGCGGCAGTGCTCGGGATGTTCGAGTTGACGCCACCAGAGACGAGCGGGTGCGTAGCCGAGAACAGCGGCTTGCCGTCGCCACCGAGGTAGTCGGTGTCGAAGCCGTTATTCAGGATAGCCGCAGCCTTGGTCTGCTTGGTGTACGCCATGGCGCGAGCCAGAGCCTTCGTGTACCGCGACGACAGCGAGTCGTAGAGGTTGTCTTCAATGGCCTCTTCCGTGAGCGAGAACCCGAGGGCAATCGTCTCATGGTTGTAGCGAGCCGTGTAGACTTCCTGACCGTTGTCGTAGGCGATGGCACTGCCTTCGTTCTTAACCGGAGCAGCCGAGAAGCCCGACAGCTTGGTTTCTTCTTCGAACGAACGCTCGGAAGTCTCCGTCTCGAAGATTTCCTTATGCTCTTCGCCGTAGCGGGCGTATTCCAGACCGAACAGGGCGTTCAGGCCGGGCAG